>UOFS01000041.1_pt1 | contig 31409 bp, 22 predicted proteins | sample 1989581 | NCBI WGS metagenome assembly UOFS01 (sample SAMEA4712198, study PRJEB27164) | hydrothermal vent metagenome | biome: marine basaltic hydrothermal vent biome; feature: marine hydrothermal vent; material: mineral | place: Pacific Ocean | collected 2011-06-14/2011-07-23 | depth 1691 m | reverse complement strand
GTACTGCATATCGAGTTCAGGGTTGAGCAATACCTTATGATAATTTGGCATATTCGCAACAATTGATTTAATTTTTAAACCTTCGGCATATTTTAAAGGGCTGGCCAATAAACTTTTTGCAATGCCTCCGTGTTCGCCACAAACTGATTTTAGGATATCTTCAAGAAGGTGAGTGCTGTAAGGGTAACGTCGAGTTAAATTCATGAGTCTCCTTCTTGTAGCTCAACATTGGCTAACATGTCACTGATTATTTGTTTGGAACTGGTGTACATTTCATCCATCTCTGCAGTAGATATCGAGCCACAGGCAGGGCAATAAGGTACCCGTAAAATATCCTGCGCTTGAATTTCTAGTAATGGTAAATAGGTGCTGATGACTCGTCCGGCTAAACGTAGCATGCTCAAAGTTGAATATAAAAATGCTTCTGAAATAACCGAGCCAGTCAATACATGTAATGGCGGTGAAAACCAAGGACCGTTAACGCCACCAAAGCTACTATCAATTCCCGACTGATTTCTATCGCGTATGTATTTGTGATACACCATAGTATCTTCCAGTCGTGCTAACATTCGTTGTTCGTAACATTCAAAACAACCACTTTGTGTTGCATGTGTTGATAAAACAGTAGAAAAAGGACCATCAAGCATTCCAAGTATAAGCGGTTTTTCTGCTTTTACTAAAACTCTATTCAAGTTACGTAACATTGTTAAATTCGGTTCGGAAACACATGCAACAACACAACAGTAACTCGATATGACTTTTTCAAATTTTGCCAATGCTTCGCGGTATTCAATTGCCTCGGTTCGGGTAGTGAGATCCACCTTGGATAATTCACGAACAGCATGCTCATCAAGAATGTCTAACGGTAGCTTAATTTCTTTCGCCATAAGCAATGCGGCATTTTTTGCATAGTCATTGTCGCTAATAAATATGACGGGGCGTGCACCACTAACATATTCTTCAAAACCGGAAAGATTACCGCCTAATAATGCACTGACGATACGTGTCGCTTCGTTTTTATTTGCCAAGTAAAGAAACTGTTGTTGTTTGAGTCCATCCAATACCTCAATATACTGATTTAAGGCTGGCTGTTTAATAGCTTGTGATTCAGCAATAATGTCGACATTCACTTCTTGAGTATTAATTAGCTGCCTTGCAACTGCTTTAAAAAAATCAATTAATGATTTTTCTTTATCAACGAGACTAATAACCGCTTCATTAAAATTCCAAATGCCTTTGCGAAAGCGTATCTCTTGGCTGGTTAAGAATACTCGCACTCCATCTTTAAGTATGTAGGCACAGGGTATATTCTTTTCTGTCATACGTTGTTCCTCATTATTTAGTTATTTTTTTGTTTTATTATTTTCCGAGCACGGTTAAATGTATCATGTGACTGGTAATACCATCGGCATGCAACATTTTTTCAAATTTGTTTTTTGAAAAACCACCAACATCGCAACTTCCAACATTTATTGCTGTGCTAATTAAATGCACATTGCTTGATATTGAGCCTGCTTCTATAAATGCAAATGCTGCACCTGCTTCACCGTATTTTCTGGAATTCTCAAAAAGGCGGTAAACATAGACCAGTAAAAAATTGGCTTTATTAATTTCGATATCACCAAATTGTGCTAAATCAGCAACTTCAGAAACAGAATTAATTGAGCCTTCTTTTTTTAACGCATGATATTTAGGCATATAACGGTAAATACCAAGAGGTAAATTTTCAACATTTAAAGCGAATACATAAAGTCGTAAGGGATATAAACCACCGCCCGACACTGAATTGCGTAATTCAATTTTGTCTGATTTCCCTAAACTTGCGGTATCTGCTATGCCGCTAACCGGTAAGGATCCTGAAATTCCATTGGCATAATAAAGTAGGGTAGAAAGCTCCGTTAATTTCAGAATTTTGTCAGAATAATTCCGAATACTTCTACGACTCCGTATCACCGCGCCTATTGGAGAGCGAACTTTTTGATAGGGTGGTAAGGTGATTCGATCTTCAATTTCTTCTTCTTTGTCACGATTAACCAAGGTTGATACGACTTCAGGTAACTTGTAGTTATTAACACCGATAACCACCCCGAGATCAGCTTGACTGCGTTTAAAGTTGAGCAGATATTGCTCGCTGATAAGTCTATTGTGTGACAGATTGAGTCCACGAAATACCACTTCAGGTGATTTAACGCCGGTGGAATCAGAATAAAGCGACATTGGGAGATTATTGTTGAACATCACAATTTTTGCGACTGTCGGTAATTCTTGTTCATAAAATTGATCTGACGACATTTGTTTTTTTTGAGCTTTGCGTTGAGCTACTTTTGACTGATTTAATTCGATAGTTTTATCCAAAGTATTACCTCCTTTATTGGTATTTTTGTTTCCATTCATTAGTCATTTTGAAATTAACATTCCAGAATGGTGAATGACGCATACATGCGTGAACACTATCGTCTTCAAGTGAACTGCGCATTTGAGTGAGCCAGCTTGCAATGAGTTGTTCGATATCCTTTTTTGCATATTGATGATTTAAAGCTTCAAGGATTTTTTTTGTACATATAGGTTGTTCTGACTGTAGTTTGCGGTCAAAAGAAAGTTTTTCAGCCAAACAACCACCGTAACAGACAGAATTAAACTCACAGTTTTGACAAATACCTTCTAACTGAGGTTTTATTTCTGTAAACAGCTTGTCCATTTGCAGTTTTATCGCATCAAAACTAGTCTGATTTTTGAAAATTCTAGTACCAATATCTTTATTTTCAATTAGTAATGGGCATGGAAGTATTTTTTTATCGGGTGTCACTCCAAAAAAAAGTTTCCCGGCCATACAGCGCCTTGTTGTTAACGCGTTAATTGAAATAGTTGTGTCTTTGGTTGGATTAGTTGATAGTTCAACTTTATCTTTATTCGCTAATGTTAATTCAATAATTTTCTGTAACAGAGTGATGTGTAAGGATTCTGTGATATTTGCTGATTTACCTTTTTTAACTCGAGCAACGGGAGTGAAGCGTACAAAATTGACTTTGTTTTCTAAACATAATGTAAACATTCGATCCATCGAAGACAAGTTATCCTCAGAAATAGTGACACCAATTCCAACATTGATTCCGTTTGATACCAGTAACTTAATTTTATTTATGGTGTTGTTAAAAGTGCCTGTACCACGTAATAAATCATGAGTTTGACTATTTGGTCCATCGAGACTAATTCGTACCCGTAATCGCCAATATTTTTTTAGTTTATCAACTTTTTCCTGGTTAAATAAACCACCATGAGTCAATATATTAATCCAAAATCCAAGGTTATGAGCAAACTCAATAACTTCAAATATTTTTTTATAAAGAAAGGGTTCACCGCCAGTTATCGAAACGTATCGATGACCATTTTGGTATGCCGTTTCCAAAATATTGCATATATCCTTGAGGGGAATTCTTGGTGCATCCTCACGCTCCATGTTAAAGCAATATTTACAATGGAGATTACATGCGTTTGTTAAATAGACATCTAAGGCCATACAGATACTTCACACCTCGACTCATTTTCACAATGCAAATAAGTCATTTATATTGTTGTTATTATTTTTGAGTCAAACAGTTATGTATGTAAATAAATTACTTTATTAGTGATATAGTACTTTTTTATTTTATTTTTTAAGAAATAACACCTAAGCATTGTCTGCTTAGGTGCTTAATACATTATAGCTCTAGGTTTATTAACCTAATGGGACGATAATTTCTACTTTTATATCTTTAGAAGTCTTGGCCCAGCGTGGATTGGTTAATAAACGTAACATAACGGGTTTAGATTTCATGTCATGCTTTAATCCTTTCACTGCTCGTTTATAAATTTCAGATAGCTCACGATATTCACCACTGTGGGTATATTGAATAGCTTTTTTATATTTTATTTTTTTAATTTTTAATGGTTTTTTAACCTTAACTTCTTTGTTAATTTGAAATCCAATTAGCATCTTAATTTTTTTGTTTTCATCTGGATTGCCATCGAGTATCACGATTGGTCTCGAAGTAGTGCTGATAAGTTTATCTATTCCTTGTTTGCTGAGTTGCACCATAAATTGTTTCAGATACAATTCAATTTGATCCATTGAACCTGAAAATTTTTGTACAACCAAACTGTACTTAATTTTTTTCTTGCTACGTGTTGCTTCTTGAATTTCCGTGATTTGACGTCGGGTTAGTGATCGTGTTTTTACCGGTTTAAGCGGTACGATCATTTCAGTAATATAATTTGCTGATGATTTTGTGGTATTTGGATCCGTTATAAAAATTAAATTGATGGGCCATTTGGTTTTATATTTGGTAACGCCTTCATTAGCAATAATTTTTAATTGTGAGTGCATTTTTGCCAGACCGGAATAGGCACCTTTATAACTCACCTTAGCCGCTTTTTTATGGGTGATTTGATTAAGTTTGAGCGGTTTTTTAACTTTAACAGGGCCTTTAACGCGTAAGCCTACATCAAGCTTTATCGTAGGTTTAGAGTCTGGGTCTTGATATAAAGTAACATAAGCACCTGTTTTAAAACCAGGAATAATGGAATCGCTCAAACCTTGGCGTGCAATCTCACTCTCGACCTTTTGAATGAATTGCTTCATTTGTTTAAGATTACCTTTGAATTTTTGGCTTATTACCCAATCCGAACTACGTTTTGCTTGATCAACTGCTGTGGTTAGTGATTTTAGTTGTGCACGATTAAGTGCTACTTGTGTTTGAGCGATGCTATTCGTTGCTGTAAATAGCAGCAATACCGACATCGATAAAAGTATTAGTTTTTTCACTTCGCTGCCTCCTTTGGTATGGCATATTCGGTCATATTGTTTAATAACCGTTATTAATGATTTCAGTTTATTGACTACCAACTACAACAAGAGGAACAGCTACAATTTCCACCGCCACAAGTTGAACTTGCTCCGGGAGTAATTGCAATATTTTGGATACCTAAATCACAAGTGGTACCAATCTCACTTTTAAATGTTACCAAACCAGATTCAAAGTTTGGTTCAGAAACGTGTGTTGGGTCGGCATTGTTAGTCGTTAAAAAATCGACGACATCTCGAATTACTTTTTTCATACAGAGGTCCTCATTTTTAAGAAAGCTTTATGAAAGATAGATTACTAGCTAGGAATGTAGTAACACTGTATGGACTCCATACCATTCCATGATAAATATTATTGTATTTTTTTAATGTGCGGTAAAAACTCAATTCTGTATAAAAGATTAGATTAAATATAAAAATATTCAAGGGAAGAATGGCAAGAATTAAATATAATTAAAGCGTGAAAACAATATGTTTAATAAAATTAAACATATTGTTTTAATTATGTAAACTTGTCCGCAGAAATTATTAATTATATTAAATAAACTAACATCGCGGTTGTGATTTATTCCACTTCAATCATTTGAACTGTACCATCGGGTAGCACTTCGGCTATTGCACCTTTAGGCTCATCTAAAAACTGAATGAGCAGCAACAATGCAACGGCAAAACCTGCAAGGCTCATAAAAAACACGGGTGTTGTTGATACTGAAAATATAATCAAAAATATTACCGCACCAACATTACCATAGGCGCCTGCCATGCCGGCTATTTGTCCGGTCATGCTGCGTCTAATTAATGGAACAACAGCATAAACTGCACCATTACCCGCGTGAACAAACAATGAGGCAGCCATTGTAGCTAGAATAGCCATTGCGATATGCCACTCAGAGTTTATTTGAGCCATTAAAAAATAGCCTATGGCGGCACCGGCAAGTAATATTGATAAAGCTTTTTTACGTCCGATTTTGTCACTTAATAATCCACCAAGAGGACGCGCAAACAAATTAAATGACGCAAATACTGCTCCAGCAATAGCGGCACCAATGGCAATTGAAAGATCAAATGTGTTAATAAAAAAGCTTGGCAACATGGATATTATCGCCAGTTCAGAACCAAATGTGACCATATAGGTTAAGGATAATAACGCAACTTGTTTAAATTTATACTGATGAATTTCAGGAACCGGCTCTTTTAAGTGTTCGATATTAACATGAAAAATTTTACGAACATTGAGCCAATAGAGTGCAAGCAAGCCGATGCAAATTAAATAGACTGCCGTATTTGATAATAATGGTGTTCCTAATACGGCCTTTGGAAATATTTCTGAACCAATTGGCGCTAAGCGTAAAGCAATAACGGCGAGAGCCAGATACATAGGTATATTAAATAATATATAAAACCATAGATCTTTTTTACTGGTGACTTCCATTGCACCGGATTTTTTAGGTTTGAAATAAGTTGATCCTTTAGGAGTATCGTGAATATTTTTGTAAAATATAAAGGCAAAAAGTAGTGCCAGCACACCGGTTGAAGCAATTGCATAACGCCAGCCATTTTCACCGCCAAAAAATAAGGCGATCATCGGAATTGTCATGGCAGCGGCTGATGAACCAAAATTCCCCCAACCGGCGTATATACCTGAAGCTACTCCTGTTTGTTTTGCTGGGTACCACTCACTTATCAACCTAATACCGATAACAAAACCCGCACCAACACCACCTAAAAGAAAGCGGGCAAGTGCCATTTGTTGATATTCTTCGGCAATTGCAAATAAGAAACATGGGATACTGCCAAAAATAAGCAAACCGGTAAAAATGAGCTTAGGGCCGTATTTATCAACTAAAATGCCAACAATAATTCTGGCAGGAATAGTCAGAGCGACATTAAGTAATAGTAATGTTTTCCAGTCTGACAATTGCATGTCCATACTGGCCATTATGGGATCTTTTAGAGGGGCATGGTTAAACCACATAAAAAAAGTTAGAAAAAATGCTATCCATGACATGTGTAGAATTTTTGATTCACCACTGAAAGATAATATTTTTAGTTTTTGAATTTGCTGTGACACTGAATATTTCCTCATTAATAAAGTATGATTATATAAGCAAAAACTATGCCATATCCTATGTTATTGATTTATATTAAGTTAATGAAAACTATAATGCTCTATATTAGGGCAATATAATGAGCTAAAAATGATAGGAAAGTGAAGCTGTAATAGCCGGTACCTTTTCAAAAATCATATGCTTATGTAGTTTAATATGCTTTACCTCGAGTTCAGCTTATTTATAAAATCCCCTCTCAAGAGTAATAAAGCAATGGCTAGCCTTTATACTATATAATACTACGCTAAATGCCTTAGCTTGATGCATGTATTATTAATATGCACTATATAAGTGCATTATAGTATACTGTTGCTCTAGGTTTTACACTTAGTCGTAATTTAAGTCTAATGATAACAGTAACTTATAGTTATTTAAGCAAATTCTAATACTATGGCACGGTAGTTGCTCTATAGCAGAAAGAATTGTGCTTTTTCATTTGTGGAGCAAGTAATGAAAGAAAAATTGGTGGTAATCGGTAACGGAATGGCGGGTATTCGTACCGTCGAAGAATTATTAAAGTTAACAAAGGATACCTACGACATCACTGTGTTTGGTGCAGAGCCTTATGGAAATTATAACCGCATAATGCTTTCTCCCGTACTTGCCGGTGAAAAGACCATTGATCAAATCATGTTGAATGATGACCAGTGGTATTCCGACAATAATGTTACTTTGCACAAAGGCAAAGAAGTAACAGAAATTGATCGCATGAAACGTAAAATCACGACTTCCGATGGCATAGTTGAAGAATATGATCGGCTACTGATTGCAACGGGTTCAAATCCTTTCATTATTCCTATTCCAGGCCATGATCTCGATGGCGTTATTAGTTTTAGAGATATCCACGATGTTGATTTAATGTTGGAAGCTGCTAAAAAGCATAAACATGCGGTTGTTATTGGTGGTGGACTACTAGGATTAGAAGCTGCAAACGGTCTTAAAGAGCAGGGTATGAGTGTTACCGTAGTACACTTGATGGATACCTTGATGGAACGTCAATTGGATCCTATAGCTGCTGGCCTATTAAAAAAATCACTTGAAGATCGTGGTTTGAACTTCTTAATGGAAGCCAATACCGAAGCAATTATTGGTAAAGACGCTGTTGAACGCGTTCGTTTTAAAGACGGTACTGAAATCTATGCTGATTTAGTTGTGATGGCCGTTGGTATTAAACCGAATTTTGCATTAGCTGATAAAGCGGGAATACATTGTGAACGTGGTATTGTTGTTAATGACACCATGCAAACGTTTGATCCCCGTATCTATTCTGTTGGTGAGTGCGTACAGCATCGGGGTGTTGCCTATGGCTTAGTAGCGCCATTATTTGAAATGGCAAAAGTATGTGCTAATCATCTAGCTAAACTGGGTATAGGACGTTATGAAGGTACGGTTACTTCGACCAAACTGAAAGTGACGGGTATTGATTTATTCTCAGTCGGCGACTTTACGGGTAACGAAAATACTGAAGAATTAGTGTTTCAAGATGCAGCGCGAGGTGTTTATCGAAAATTAATTGTGCAAGATAATCGTATTAAGGGTGCTGTGATGTATGGCGACACTATTGACGGCGCCTGGTATTTTGATTTAATGCGAGACAATACTGATATCTCGGAATTTCGCGAAACCTTATTATTTGGACAAGCGCATCTTGGTGATTCCGGTCATGGTGAAGATAACAGGGTGGCTGCATTATCTGATAGTGCTGAAATTTGTGGTTGTAATGGTGTTTGCAAAGGCGACATTATACAAGCTATTAATGAACATCAACTGCTAACCATAGATGATGTCCGTGCACATACTAAAGCATCGAGTTCCTGTGGCTCATGTACTGGTTTAGTTGAAGCTTTATTAGCAAATACTGTTGGTGGTGATTTCTCAGTTGCACCGCATTTGAAACCAATTTGTCCTTGCACCGAACATAATCATGATTCTGTTCGTGCAGCAATCAAAGATCGAGAATTAAAATCGGTTCGTGTGGTTATGGATTCTATGAAATGGCAAACACCAGACGGTTGTAGCAAATGCCGCCCAGCATTAAATTATTATGTGGTGTGTCAATTTCCTGATGCAAAAAGTGATGATTATCAATCACGTTTTGTTAATGAACGCAAGCATGCCAATATTCAAAAAGACGGTACCTTTTCAGTTATTCCTCGTATGTGGGGTGGTGGTACGACTCCCGATGAGTTACGTGCAATTGCCGACGTGGCTGAAAAATTTGAAGTGAAAACAGTACACGTTACCGGTGGTCAACGGATTGCGATGTATGGTTTAACTAAAGATGAGTTACCTCAAATCTGGGGTGATTTAAGTAAGGCCGGTTTAGTTTCCGGTCATGCCTACGGTAAAGCACTACGAACAGTCAAAACCTGTGTTGGTAAAGAATGGTGTCGGTTTGGAACGCAAGATTCAACACAGATTGGTGTTGATTTAGAAAAAATGACTTGGGGATCATGGACGCCACATAAATATAAAATGGCCGCTTCTGGTTGCCCTCGAAATTGTGCCGAAGCGACGATTAAAGATTTTGGTGTGGTGTGTGTTGACTCTGGTTATGAATTACACGTTGGTGGTAATGGCGGTATTAAAGTTCGGGTGACAGATTTGTTATGTAATGTTGAGACATCGGAACAAGTCTTAGAATACGCTGCTGCATTTATGCAACTGTATCGTGAAGAGGCGCATTACCTTGAACGTACCGCTCCATGGATTGAACGGGTTGGATTGTTATATGTAAAAGAAAAACTGGTAGATGATGTTGATAACCGTGCAATTTTAGCCGCACGTTTTCATTTTGCACAAAAATTTGCACAAGACGATCCTTGGACTGAACGTGCAGAAGGTACAGATGCTCACGAGTTTACGCCAATGAAACAAATTGGTTAATTAATTTATTCGCTATCTGAAATTATAGTATTTCGGTAGTACAAATAGAGATATGGTAGTTAAAAATGGCAAATCAAGATTGGATTGAAATAGGCACATTAGATGACATCCCTCAAATGGGGGCTCGTGTAATTGAAACAAAAAATGGTGATATCGCGGTATTTCGAACAGCAGATGATCAGGTGTTTGCATTACGCGATGAGTGTCCACACAAACAAGGACCATTATCGCAAGGTATAGTGTATGGGAATAAAGTGACATGTCCATTACACGATTGGAAAATAAATTTAGACACCGGTCTAGCTGTAGCCCCTGACGAGGGTTGTGCCGCTAGTTATCCTGTTAAAAATGACAATGGCAAAATAATGTTGTTGTTAACTGCAAATTCCTAGATCAACATAAATTTAGATGTTTGTTTATAATCTCGGTATTGTGCAATTAATAAAACTATTTATTAAATCAAATTAGGGTATGACAAATGCTGTTCGGTCGTAGTAAAAAGAACCCGATTAAAATTGCCGATAAAGGCATCACTAAGTGGAAATATACTACTTGTGGTTATTGTTCAACTGGTTGTTCTATTGAAGTTGGTTTGAATGATAAAGGCGAAGCAGTCGCATCACGAGGTGTTGCTGGAGCGGATGTTAATCGCGGTAAATTGTGTTTAAAAGGAATCTTTGAACATGAATTATTTACTACACCAGGACGTGGCAAAACGCCACTGATGCGTGATAAATATTATGATAAATTTCAACAAGCAACGTGGGACGAATCATTAGATAAAGTCAGCAATGAAATAAAACGCATTCAGGAAAAATACGGCCGTGACGCATTTGCGATAGTGTCTACCGGACAGATCATGACTGAAGAGTTTTATACTTTAGGTAAACTTGCTCGAGGTGTTATAGGAACCAATAATTATGATGGCAACACTACTTTGTGTATGTCATCAGCCGTTTCAGGGTACAAACGCTCGTTTGGTTCTGATGGGCCACCGGGCTGTTATGATGATTTTGAACATACCGAATGTTTACTCGCAATGGGCTCGAATCTACCTGAACAACATCCCATTATTTTTTGGCGCTTAAAGCAAGCTTTAGAAAAACGCAAGTTTCCTGTTATTGTGGTAGATCCGCGTGTCACTATGTTTGCTCAAATGGCCGACATGCATCTTCCGATTATCCCCGGAACCGATGTGGTGTTATTGAATGCCTTGGCGCATGTTATCCTAGATGAGGGTTTAGAAGATCGAGACTATATCGCCGCACATGCTAATGGTGCAGAACAATTTGAAAAGTTAGTTAAACAATATGATCCAGTAACCGCATCTAAAATTTGCGGAATTGATGAAGATACCATTCGGACGGTTGCCCGTCTTTATGCTAAATCGGGTTCGGCGATGACAATCTGGACGATGGGTATCAATCAAAGCACGCATGGTTCCGATGGCGTTGTAGGTATTAACAATCTAAATTTAATTACTGGTAATATTGGTAAACCCGGCAGCACGAGTTTATCAATAACAGGTCAATGTAATGCCATGGGAACTCGTGAGTGGTCATCTTGCTCAGGTTTACCAGGTTATCGCGCATTAGAAAAACCTCAAGATCGTAAAGATGTGGCAAATTTTTGGGGAATCGATGAAGACTTTTTGCCTGAAAAACGTGGCTTATTTCAAACGGATATTTTCCCTGCGATTGAAACCGGACAAATTAAAGGCTTATGGATTATTGCAACCAACCCCATGACTTCGATGACCAATACAGCACGTATCCGTAAAACACTGGAAAAATTAGATTTTCTGGTGGTGCAAGATGCCTATGAAGACGTTGAAACGAATGAATACAGTCATGTCTACTTACCAGCGGCTGTATGGGCAGAGAAACAAGGTTGCTTTACCAATACTGAACGTCGAGTAAACTTAATCCGAAATGTTATTGCGCCACATAAAAATTCAAAACCGGATTTTTGGATTTTTAACGAAATAGCGAAACGTTTTGAAAATAAAAAGAAACCACAATTTCCTGAAACCACCGAAGCTGCTTTCGAAGAAATGAAACAACTATCAAAAGGTAGAATGCTCGATTACTCAGGCATGAGCTATGATAAGTTGGAGCAACAAAGCGGAATTCAATGGCCTTGTTCTGAGGGTGATGATACTGGAACACAACGCTTATACACTGATGGTAAATTTCAATACGAAGATGGTAAAGCGAAATTAATTCCATTACCATTTATTGATAATAATGAACGACCCGATGAAGATTATCCATTTTGGTTGAATAGTGGCCGTGTAGTAGAACATTTTCATACCCGAACCCGTACCGGTAAGGTTGGTAATATTAATAAGTTTAGTCCAACGTCATATATGGAAATGAATCCTGATTCAGCAAAAGAACTTGGAATTACACATAGTGGTTATGCGCGATTAACTTCTCGACGTGGTGATGCCGTGGTCATGGTACAACTGACGCAACGCGTTCCTCCTAATATGGTGTTCATTCCGTTTCATTTTTATGAATGTGTCAATCGTTTAACATTAGGTTTATTAGATCCTCATTCAAGACAACCAGGTTTTAAGCAATGTGCCGTTAAAGTAGAAGCAATCGAAAACCAAGCTGCTGCTGCTGTTCGTAATAAAGCCGCACGAGCTTATTAAAAACTTAATTATTTAATTCAGAGTAGTTGCTATGTTTAAAGTACGAAGTGAAGAACCAGATTATGCCTTTGTTCCTAAAGTGAAATCGCCAGAATTAAACCGTTATGGTAAAAAAATTCAATTGGTCGATAAAAACGATGAACTAGCCGGTAAGAGTCTAAATATTAATGGTGATTCAGGAATAAGTGACAATCCCGATCGTTATAAACAACACGGATTTTACTTTAACGCGGATAATTGCATTTCGTGCCATGCTTGTGAATCGGCTTGCAGCGAAAAAAATGATCTACCGCCGCATCTAGCCTTTCGTGCGGTTGGTTATCTTGAAGGTGGAACATATCCTAGTTATACGCGTTTAAATATTTCTATGGCCTGTAATCATTGTGATGATCCAGTGTGTCTTAAAGGTTGTCCCACGCGGGCCTACACTAAATTTGCTGAATACGGTGCAGTATTACAAGATCCCGATATTTGTTTTGGTTGTGGTTACTGTACATGGGTGTGTCCTTATAATGCGCCACAACTAGATAGCAACAAAGGTCACGTACAAAAATGTAATATGTGTGTTGATCGATTAGAGGTGGGATTAAAACCTGCCTGCGTTTCTGCATGTTTAGCCACTGCTTTGGATTTTGGTGTAATAGAGACAACTCCAGAAAATCGCGATCAGCTCGATGTAAAAATTCCAGGTTTCCCTTCACCGGATATAACCAATCCCAATATTCGGTTTCAACAAACAAAAAGTTTACCACGTGAAATGACTCGTCCTGATTCTGCACCATTACGTTACGAGAAAGATGAACAGGGTAATGGCGAATATAAAACTAAAGTCCATGATACTGGTGTGCAGTCACAATGGAATTTTTCAAAATTAAGTTCTAGAGAAAATCCATTGGTTATTTTTACCTTATTAACTCAAACTGTTGTTGGTGCATTTTTATTTATGTTTCTAGCACCTATGTTTGGTTTAAAGATATTACTTTCGGCATCACAGCCAATTTTATATTCAACAATATTATTTAGCTTATTAGGTTTAGAAACCTTCGCCTTAGCGTTATCAACCATGCACCTTGGAAAACCGCATCGTTTTTACCGTGCTTTTAATAACTTGCGCTACTCACCTGTTAGTCGAGAAGTTGCGGCAATTGCGGTTTTTTATAATTTATTAGCCTTATACACCGTGCTAAGTAGTTTACCGGTTTTATTAAGTTGGTTACCCGAAAATATTGCAACAATGCTTATCTCCGGACTTGCTTGGGCGGCAGTAGTGAGTGGCCCTTTAGCGCTTTATTTTATGCATAAAATCTACAGAATTAAAGCACGACCTTACTGGAACCATTGGCAAGTGCTAACCAGTTTTTATGGCAATATGTTTAGCCTTGGTGCTTTAGTTGTTGCACTTATTTATGGTGTTTTATTAATGAGTAGTGATACATCTTTGGTACCTTTGTTTGCTGCTGCTGGTAGCATTGCCTTTATTGGAATACTCATGGAAGCTATTGGTTTATTTGGGCATGCTAAAGCACTTAAAAAAACTGGTGGTGAAGCCGCTGCTTCTCATTATGAGCAAACAACAACATTTGGTAAAACCTATAAACTACGTAATGTAGGAATATTACTCAGTTTGTTATTAATTGCTACTTTATTATTAAGCGAAGCTGATGGTGCTGTGGCTTATTTTTCATGGTTGTTTGTTGCTCTGTTAATAGTAACTAACAGTATCATCAGCCGTGCAATGTTTTATGTTTTAGTTATCGCAACAACTATGCCGGGAGCATTTTTCTGGCGTAATAAAGGTTTTCAAGAACATGCGCGTGACACTGGATTAGCTGAAATGGAACAAGTGGGTGTATTACCTGAGTACCATTAAGCCCACATAAGACTTTATTGATATAGTATTAAAATAAGGATTAAATATGCGTTACCGAAATATGCAAACAAAAGAACTCATTGTAAATGGTGAAGTTGTTTTAACTGATAGCGAAGGTTATATCGTTGATAGTGATGATTGGTCCGTTGATTTTGTAATGGTTTTAGCTCAAAAAGAAAGTTTAGATTTAACGGATGAACATTTAGAAGTAATAAAATTTTTACGCGCTTATTATGAATTACATCGCGTTCAATGCGAAGTTCGTAAAATTGTAAAACATTTCAAGCAACACTGGGATGCTGAAAAAGCTACCAGTACTTACCTACACCGAATTTTCCCACGCGGCGGCCCACAAAAACAAGGCAATCGTCTAGCCGGTTTATTACGAACTAAAGGCGAGCACTAATCTTGCACAGCAAGACTAGAAGTCAATGAGTAAACAAGTAAAAACTACTTGTCCATATTGTGGTGTTGGTTGTGGTGTATTGGCCGAGCTTGATGAAAGTGGTCGAGTTACAATCGTTGGCGATCCTGAACATCCATCAAACCATGGTCGCTTATGCTCCAAGGGAGCAGCATTAGCGGATACTATCTCATACGATGGTAGATTACTCTATCCTGAAATTAACGGTGAAACAGAAAACTGGAGCAATGCGACTAATCATGTCGCTATGAAACTTAAAGATACCATTGCGCAATATGGCGCAGATTCGGTTGCATTCTATGTCTCAGGTCAGTTATTAACTGAAGACTACTATGTTGCAAATAAATTAATGAAGGGATTTATTGGCAGCAATAATATTGATACTAATTCACGTTTGTGTATGTCCTCTGCAGTTGCCGGTTATAAACGGGCATTCGGAAGTGATAGTGTACCGTGCGCCTATGAAGATCTTGAACGTGCAAAACTTGTTATTCTAGCTGGCTCCAATGCTGCGTGGTGTCATCCAGTATTATTTCAGCGAATTAAACAAGCCAAGCTAAATAACCCTGATTTATTTATTGTTGTCATCGATCCTCGTCAAACGGCCAGCTGTACTATTGCTGATATGCACCTCGCCATCGCACCTGGTACAGACAATATTTTGTTTAATGGTTTGCTAGTATACTTAAATGATCACGATGAGGTTAATCAACAATTTATAAAACAGTGTACAAACGGGCTTGATAAGGCGATTAATGCTGCACAGAAACATGCTGCCTCTGTTGAAGTGGTATCAGGTTTATGCGGTTTAGCTAACTCTATGGTAAGCGATTTTTACCGATTATTTTCTCGAACCGAACGAGTGGTGACTGTGTTTTCACAAGGTATTAATCAATGGTCTTATGGTACTGATCGGGTTAATGCCATCATCAACTGTCATCTCATCACCGGTCGAATCGGTCGCCCAGGAATGGGGCCTTTTTCATTTACTGGACAACCAAATGCCATGGGTGGCAGAGAAGTTGGTGGTTTGTCGAACCAACTTGCAGCTCACATGGCAATTGAAAATGAAACTCACCGCGAGCTTGTCCAGGAGTTTTGGCAGTCACCGTTAATTTCTGATAAACAGGGTTTAAAAGCCGTCGAATTATTTGAAGCGGTGCATGATGGTCGAATTAAGATTTTATGGATAATTGCAACGAATCCTGCGGTGAGTATGCCTAATGCTGATTTCGTTCGTGAGGCGCTATCAAAATGCGAATTTTTAATCGTTTCAGATTGCATGCGAAATACGGATACAACGCAATATGCCGATGTGTTATTACCATCTCAAACTTGGGGTGAGCGTGATGGTACCGTAACTAATTCTGAACGACGTATATCAAGACAACGTCAGTTCTTACCCATCCCTGGGCAAGCAAAACCAGACTGGAAAATTTTAGCCCAAGTTGCACAAAACATGGGCTTTAATGAAGGTTTTAATTATTCGGATTCTCTGGCTATTTTTAAAGAACATGCGGCATTGTCCGGTTACAAAAATAACGGCTCACGAGATTTTGATATCAGTTATTTTGAAAAAATATCGGCAGAAGATTTCTGGAGCATTAAACCGGTTCAATGGCCGGTAACGGCACAACATTCTGATGGTACGACACGCTTGTTTAGTGATGGGCAATTTTTTACCGAAAACAAACGAGCTAACTTTATTCCGGTATTAAATCATCAGCCGGCAAACTCCTGTTGTGATGAATTTCCATTGGTTCTAAACAGTGGTCGAATCCGAGATCAGTGGCATACTATGACTCGCACTGGAAAATCCGCAACATTATCAGCACATACGGTTGAACCTTATGTCGAAATTCATTTTGATGATGCTAAAACGGGCTCTATTGAAGATGGAGAGCTAGTGATGGTCACTAGCCAATGGGGAACTATTGTGGTTCGCGCTGTTATTACTCAGACACAGCGTCTTGGCAGTGTTTTTATTCCGATGCATTGGAATGATCAGTTTTCGAGCAAATCTTATTGTGGTGCTTTGATAAACCCTAATGTTGATCCGATCTCTGGACAACCTGAATTTAAGCATACACCTGTTTCGATAACACGCTATCAGCCTAGCTGGTATGGTTTTTTATTATCGAGAAGAAAGTTAACCGTGCATAACTCTAGCTACTGGGCAGCGACTCGTGGACGAGGACTATGGCGTTACGAAATTGCAGGGCAAGACAAACCTGAAGATTGGGCTGCATGTGCTCGTTCTTTATTATGCCAACACGCGGATCAAGTTGAGTGGGTTGAATATTTTGATTCTGCGGCTACTCGGTATCGCGGTGCACGAATAGAAAATGGTCATTTAGAGAGTTGTATTTTTATAGGTCCTGATTTTAATTTACCAGAACGAGACTGGCTTTCAAATTTATTCACGAAAGATAAATTGAGTGATGTTGAACGGCATAGTGTGTTAACCGGAAAACCTGCTAGGGGACAGAAAGACGCAGGTAAAATAATTTGCGCCTGTTTTAATGTTGGTGTTAATAGCATCATAGATGCCATTAACAATAATAATATTAAAACCGTTGATGAAATCGGTAAGCTATTAAAAGCCGGTAGCAATTGTGGTTCGTGTGTTCCAGAATTATCTTCATTATTAAATAAATAGTAATATTATTATTTTGATGGACGCATTTCTTTTAAAGAAGAAAGCATTTTTTCAATATATTCAATATTTTTAAGGTTACTTGACTTGGATTTAGGTTCTTGAGTTTTTATGGAGGCAGATTTTTTTTTGATACTTAAGTTTTTTACTTTTAGCGTTTTAATTGTTTGTTTTGGTTTTATAGCAGTTAGTTTTGTCTTCTGACTATTATTTTTTACAATTGGGTTTTTAACAGGTTTTTTTACTACTTTTTTATAGTTGGATTTTTTAATTGGTGTTTTAATTTTTGAAATTGTTTTATCAATATGCCTTAGTGTTGAAATATTCCTGATAATAGAAACTAAATAATCGACTTCTTGTCGCTTAAATGTAGTTGTACCATTATCTCTTATGATATAGTTTAGACCAAATTCATATTTTAATTTTGAACCATTAGTTTTTTTATACAACTTTATTCGAAGTGGAATGATAGCTTTTCGGAAGCTACTTTTTAAATTAAATATACCAAAAAGCATATTTTTATCATTAATCGAACTATTTAATTGCAACCCAAGCTTTCTTTCAAAGTCACTAAAGATGGCGGCACTATTTGCAGATATGTTTAACTGGCCTGTTACAATCATTGGCCGTTGCATTGTAAGATTAATGTTTTTAAAAATGTGCTCAATATCTTTTTGCAAATTATCAGGAGTATCTAGAGTACTCATACCACCTATGTTTTTTCCAGCACTTGAAATATAGAGTGATTTTGGAGGGTAAATTGTTACAGTTTTAAACCTACTAGAGTTGTTCTTTTTTATTTCAACTTTTAAGTTTGCTGTAGCTCTGGTTAGTTGAGATTTTCCTGATGCTGATACACGGCCATTTAAGTATTGGATTTTAATATAATTTTTATTCGCTATTATAGTATCGATGCCAGATACTATTTTTGATGATTTTGCTAATGTTATTACAGACTTATTAACCTTAGGGTAGACCGAAAGCTGATTAATATTTTGTTGTAGTGTTTGTAATATATGATGATCACTAACTGTTTTGCCTGATGCATCAATACTAACTATTCGAAAATATTTAGAGTTTGTTGTTGCTAATAAATGGTTGGCATTTTTTTTATTTAATGCGCCACATGAAGGTAACACTACGACTAATAGTGTCACTAGAAAAAAATTGCGATTATAAGTGTACATCATATCCTTTAATGTATGCATGAATGGATGAAATAAGTCCTTAATTATAAGGAAATTTTTATTGCTAATGCAGTATATACATTAGTCCTTATTATGATTATTTTTTAGTTTTTGTTATTTTAATAGATGTTGGAGCTTTAATCATTTTTTTTTTGGTATTAATTCAAAAAACAATGTTATGTTAAGTTTTTACCGTGTATTATAAAGATGTATATGTCTAGTATAAGTCATTAATAAGTTACTAATTTATTTTTTTAAAATAAGATTAGTAATTCGTTATTTTGTAATATTGTTACTACCGTAACACTGACAATTTGAATAAAATAGAGTTTATAAAACGGAGATTTAAGTGTCATTTAGAAATATTATTATATCCGGTGTAATGATGGTATTTGTTGCTTTTGGGGTAATCAAGGGCTTTTTATATTACAATGCAAAGCAAAAAATAGACGAACTACTAACTCCTATGAAATCTGTTATTCATGTTGAATATGATGGTATCAGTACTTCGGTATTGGGTGCCATTGGAATAAAAGGATTACGGTTAAATACATTTGATGGTGATGAAGTACTAACTTTTGGCAAGGTAACTTTAAATTCGTTTGATAAAAAAGAGAATGAAAAAATACCTTCCTATCTTTCTATTACGCTGGCTGATGTCCGGTTTGATACGCGTTTTATATCTGAAGTAAAGAATGACGATATTCCAACTTTTGTTAAAGAACTTGGATATGGTGAATTATACAAAGAGTCTAATAATTTACAAAAATTGGGTTACGATAGAATCATTAGTGATATCAACTTTGATTTTACATATAAAAAAGAATTAGGTGGTGTGAAAATTCGTTTTCAAGAAAATATCAAACAACTCGGTGAGTTGGATATATTATTAGATGTTATTGGTTTTGTGCCTGGTATGCGAGCTATGGGAGCCGGCGCAGATTTAAAAATTAATAAGATGAGTTTAATGTTTAACGATAATTCTTATACCAATAGATTATTAAAACGTTTTGCAGAGCGTGAAAGCCAAGAGTTAGATGTATATCGCTCTAAGTTAGTTAATCAAATAAAACATTATTTAGAAAAAAATAAAATCGTCTTAAAAGACGAGGATATTAATGCATTAAAGAACTTCATTTTAAAACCATCAAAATTAGTTGTTAAAATACATCCAGCTGAACCGGTGTTACTTGAAAATTTAAAATTTTACAAAAGAGAAGATGTTCCAGCTATTTTAAACCTGACTATTAACTCTGAATAAGCCTAGGTTTTATTTGCAACTAAGATGGCATTAGGGACAATATTTTTTATCATAGTTGGTAACTCTAAACAAATTCCGGGATGGCTTTTGACACTAACCCAAAGTAAATTTAATTTTACATTTAAATCAATAAAGACTACGTGTTTGTTATATTGGGTGAATAATTTATTGAGAGAATCAATGGTATTTAAAAAATCGATATGGCTGGATTTATTAAGACCGGGAATTAACATCATAAAATCGGCAAGTAAAGCTCCTTGCTCATCATGAGTTGGTACACGTTTCCACAAGGGTTCATTAGGATAGATTTTAATTGATTGTTTTATCGTAGAATTATTAATAGGAGCTGTTTTTGTCATAATTAATGCAATTATTTATTATCCAACAATGTAACCAACCACTTAATAATAGCTGATTTAGAGCGATTTAGCCCCTTATATTGTAATTGTTTTTCTGTCATTGAGCCTATGGCATTTGTAAGGCATTGAATTTCAACTTGATTTAATTCGTTAACGTCATATAAGTAGCTTGGGATGGTGAAAAGCGCTGATCCAACTTGAGGTAATCCTATTATTGAGCAAATATTGAGTTATATATTCTAGCGTTGAATTTTGAAATTTGTCGCGACAATAATATTTATTTAATTGTTCAGCTCGGGCATCCATTTTATTTTGTCGATAAAACGAAAAAGTTTGGTCAATTTGAAAAATACAGTTATCTTGATTTTTATTTCCAAAGTTGTGTGTGAGTGGAAATAAACCGGGTTGAACCACATATTTTCCGCTTGTTGAGTGATTGCGGCATATTAAGAATAGATTTGAATCAAATTATTTAAACCTATATTACTTAACTATTATAAATATAACAGTCAACTGATACACTTATACTATATGCTAAAAATTGAATTATTCAAAATTTTATGCGATGGACAGTTTCATTCTGGCACCGAATTGGGGGTGCAGTTGCAATGTAGTCGTAGCGCAATATGGAAAGCTGTTAAGAGTTTAAAACTTGAGTTTAATGCCAACATATTTTCAGTACGTGGGCGAGGTTATTGTTTAAGTAATGCAATAGAGTTACTAGATAAACAGTTAATATTAAACGCACTGACAGCTAATGCTAAAAAAATTGTAAGTAACATCGATATTTTTTTTAGTCTTGACTCTACAAATGATTATTTGATTTCCGATACCAAGTTAAACAAATATAATAATTCGATTTGTCAAATTTGTTTGGCTGAATATCAATATAAAGGTAAGGGTCGCCGTGGCAAACAATGGGTTTCACCCATTGGTGGGAATATTTATTGCTCCTTGTCATGGAACTTTAACAAAAGCTTCCATGAACTCGCAGGTTTGAGTCTTGCTATCTCGGTTGGCGTTGCAAATTTTTTAAAACATTATGGCGTTACCGAAGTGGAGTTAAAATGGCCAAATGATATATTATGGCAAGGTAAAAAATTACTAGGGGTTTTGCTCGAAATGCACGGTGAAGCTAGTGGTCCGTGTACCACTATAATTGGCATAGGCATAAACTTTAATATGAAAAATTTGAATGTCGATATCGACCAAGCGTGGTGTGATCTAAATTCTATATTAACGACCTTACCCAGCCGAAATATATTTACAGCTCATTTACTTGATAATTTAATTAATAGTATTCAATTATTTGAACAAAAAGGATTAGCGGCTTTTTTAGAATCATGGCAACAGTATGATGTTATTCAAGACAAGGAAATTATAATTAAAAAATTGGATACTGTTGAACAGGGCATAGCGAGGGGTATCGATCCTTCTGGCGCACTATTAGTGGAAAAAAATGGTCAAATAACAGCGTTATATAGCGGCGATGTGTCAATTCGTTTGAGTGATGCAAAATCAACGGTCGAGTCAACTTAAATGAAGTTATTAGTTGATATTGGAAATAGTAATATTAAATGGTGTTTTTCAAATACTGAAAAGTTGGGTAAAATCCAAAGTTTTCAGTATTCTTTTGAGACTATAGAAAGGCTGTTATCATCACACTTATTAAATGATGAACAATTGTTTAAGATTAAAGAAATATATATTTGCAATGTTGCTGGGAATAAAATCAAATCCATTTTTTCATCTTGGATGGCATCAAATGTTTCGGCTACGGTAATTTATTTTGAATCATCAAAACAACAATTGGGTGTTAAAAATGCTTATTCTGTTGTGAGCAATTTAGGAAATGATCGCTGGCTTTCATTAATATACGCGCACCAATTTTATCAATCTGATGTTTGCATTATTGATTGTGGTACAGCCATTACCATTGACGTGGTATTAAAAAGTGGACAACATGCGGGAGGTCTTATTGCGCCAGGGTATTCATCGCAAATTGCGGCATTAAATTTTAAAACCGATATTAAAACGACAGAAAAATTTGTGAATCAGAGAAAATCTGGCATTCTACAGAATAATACTCATGACTGTATAGAGCATGGTTGTCGATTAATGTCGCTTGGCTTCATAAAGAACACAGTTATACAGTTAACGATTCAAAATGGTGATACACTAAAAGTTGTTTTAACGGGTGGTGATGCAAAAAGTCTGGCTACAGATTTGCCTTCTGATTGGCTTTACAATCAAAATTTAATATTTCTTGGATTACAAATGTTTAGTAATAAAAAAGTGAGTTAAAATTATAATGAAATGGTTAATTTATAGCTTGCTGTTAGTCAATTTAGGTATGTTTGTATGGCATTATCAAAGCCCGTCATCTGAAGTTATTAAACAATCTGAGCAACTGGTAGAGTTACCCAAATTGGTTCTTCTGAGAGAGGTGTTGCCCGATTCTCGATCACAAAAGCGATTTCCGGACACAAGCTCCAGTAAGCCAGAACAGAAACACTGCTATCGCCTTGGACCGTTCATCGGTAAAAAGTCGGTTAAAACGGCTCTTGGCTTATTGAATCGACGCGGTATCATGGCAAATCAATCATCTTATAAAGAAAATAATAAAGATGGCTTTTGGGTCTTTATTCCACCTTCGAGTTCTCGAAAAAAAGCCAAGGATATCATTGTTCGGTTTAAAGCCATTGGTGAAAAACACTTTTTTCTGGTTGCCAGTGGTGAATTTAAAAATGCTATTTCTTTAGGCTTGTTTTCATTGCGAAAACACGCAAATTCTCGACTAAAAGAAATGAAAAATTTAGGTTTTGGAGCCGCAATGCGCAACGTAAATCTGCCTAAAAGCCTCTTTTGGTTGGACTGGGAACGTGATCCTGAGCATCATATTAGTCGAGAAGTATTTATTAATTTAAGAGAACAATTTAAAGATATTGGGCAAGTCGAAGTACTGTGTTCTAGCTTAGCCGCTAAAAAAGACACAAAAAAATAAATATATCCCATATTTAGCTTAAAATGTAAAAAATGAAGCATTTTCAAATTGCACTTCTGGGTACAATTAACTAGAATACGCAACCGGATTTGTTCAATCCTTACCAATTATGCTGGTGTAGCTCAGTTGGTAGAGCAGCTGACTTGTAATCAGCTTGTCGGGAGTTCGACTCTTCTCACCAGCTCCATACAAATCAAATACTTAGGTCGCGAAAGTGGCCTTTTTATTGCCTGCAATATTCTTTGTATACGGATCGTATACAAAGAATCTAAACGGCCTTCAAAATAAATAGCTAATTGAGATAATGCCTGACTCCAATTGTGGATAGGCTTGTCCATTTTCGAGGCTGTCCAATTACTGTGTAAACCGATGTTTTAGAGTAAAACAATATTGCTTCGGCAGCTACCCACGCAACTAAACATAACCCATAATGTCCGCACTATCCTTGTGCGTGTTTATTTTGTTTTCCCTAATATGGTGCATAAAAAATCATTATCTGAAATTAAAATATTTTAACTTATTGATTTATAATAAACTTATTAATGGCACATAACATGCAGGGATACTCCACAGATAGATAACAATAATAATTTAAAATCAGCAACAGTTGCTTAATAAGGGAATTCTGATGGTATCAACTAGCTTTCTAAAAAGTGGGCATAAACCTACATTATTTAGTTCCTTTATATATTCTGATATGAGTTTTATGGTGTGGGTGCTACTCGGACCGCTTGTTATTTACATAGGGCAGGATCTTGGTCTGTTAGCCGGGCAACAGTACACCTTGGTCGCTATTCCACTGTTAGCTGGAGCACTGTTACGTATTCCAGTTGGAATTCTGGTGGATCGTTTTGATCCGTTGAGAGTTGGAATATTAAGTCAACTTACTATTATAATCGTTTTATTCACAGCTTATAGTGGAAACTTGCAAAGTGTTTGGGCTTTATATGGTTTAGCAGCAACGCTAGGAATTGCAGGAACCAGTATGGCGGTTGCAATTCCATTAACCAGTCGTTGGTATCCTGATAAACATCAGGGTTTGGCATTGGGCATTGCGGGTGCTGCGAGCAGTGGTACGGTATTAGCGGCGTTATTTGCGCCAAGTTTGGCCGAGTTGTATGGTTGGCAAACGGTATTTGGTTTGGCAATAATTCCTGTTTTTATTTCTTTGTTTCTATTTTTGCTGTTAGCCAAAAATAGTCCGAAACAACCCGAAACGCGTGCAATTGTCAGTTATGCAAAATCATTACTCGATGTTGATGCCTGGTGGTTTATGTTGTTTTATGCGATGGCGTTTGGTGGTGTTATTGCTTTGGCGAGTATTCTGGTTTTATTTTTTCATGAACAATATCAGTTAACACCGGTTGACGCAGGGTATTTTACTGCGGCGTGTGTTTTGGCGGGATCGATCTTACGTCCGTTTGGTGGCTGGTTAGCGGATAATTGGGGTGGTATCCGTTCTATGCAAATTCTTTATTCTGTAGTGGCGGTTAGTTTGTTTTTAGTTGGACTGACACCGTCTTCGAGTTTAGTCACAATGATGTTATTAGTCATCACAATGGCTGCTTTAGGCATGGCAAGTGGCGCAGTTTTTCAATTAGTGCCACTGCGGTTTCGTCATCAAGTAGGTGCAACGACTGGCATGGTGGGTGCAGCTGGTGGGCTGGGTGGATTTATTTTGGCATCATTATTAGGGCAGTCAAAAGTATTAAGCGGTGAATTTCAGCTTGGCTTTTTTATCTTTGCGGGATTTGCGGTGTTATGTTTATTAGGGATACGTCAGGTAAAAATGCGTTGGCGTACTACTTGGGGTGCGGGCGATATGACTTCGGCACGAGTTTGAATTGAGTTTCTTTATAATAATTTTAATAATTGATTTTTCGGGAGAATGTAATGTTAGATATGATGGAGTTTAAATTTAGTCCACTGCGGCAAGTAATAAATTTATTGGTGTTGTTGATATTATTAAGTTTAAGCTTTGCTAACGGGGCATTTGCTAAAGAAAAATCCAAAGTGAATAATAATCTTGAGCATCTGAGTAAAGAAAGCGCTACATGCGCTTCTTGTCACAAAGAGAAAACGATTGGTATTTATCAACAATGGGGTCGCTCTAAACATTTTGGTGCTAACGTAGGTTGCTACGAATGTCACCGAGCTAATAAAAGCGATGTTGATGCGATTCGTCATAAGGACTTTATTATTTCAGTGATTGTGTCACCAAAAGATTGTTCCAATTGCCATAAAAAAGAAGTGGAGCAGTTTACTAAAAGCCATCACTCAAATGCAGCACAAATACTGGGCTCACTTGATAATGTGTTAGCGGAAGTTGTTGAAGGTAATTCTAATTTTCATGGTGTGTCTGCAGTATCAGCTAATGGTTGTTGGCAGTGTCATGGCTCCCCCGTTAAAGTGATGCCAAATGGCGATTTGGATCCATCGACTTGGCCAAATAGTGGTATTGGACGATTAAATCCCGATGGCTCAAAAGGGGCATGTACTGCTTGTCACCAACGCCACGAATTTTCAATGGTACAGGCACGTCGTCCTGAAGCTTGTGGAAAATGTCATCTTGGCCCTGATCATCCGCAAAAAGAAATTTATGATGAATCAAAACATGGTATCGCTTTTTATGCCAATGTTGACAGAATGAATCTCGACTCATCGAAATGGATCGTGGGTGAAGATTATACCGCAGCTCCAACCTGTGCCACTTGCCATATGTCGGCAACTAAAGATTTGCCGTTAACACATGACGTCGGTCAACGAATTAGTTGGACATTACGACCACCTATTTCTGAAAAAATAGATGCCCGAGATAAGAAAAAAGGCAAAGAAGTTAAGTCTTGGATTGAACGTCGTAAAGACATGAAAAATGTTTGTGTTGCGTGTCATGGTAGTAATGTCGTTGAAAATTTCTATGAACAATTTGATGCTTTGGTGGATTTGTATAATGAAAAATTTGCAGTACCGGGCACAAAATTGATGAAATTAATGTTAGAAGAAAATCTACGCACGACGATTCCATTTGATGAAAAAATTGAATGGACCTGGTTCTTTTTATGGCATCATGAAGGCCGTCGAGCTCGACAGGGTGCATCAATGATGGCACCGGATTATGCTCATTGGCATGGTATGTATGAAGTTGCTCATCGTTTTTACATAGAGATGGTACCGGAAATACGTGAGTTAATCGAAAAGGCCGAGAAAAAAGGCAATCATAAAGGTGCTAAAAAAGTTAACGCTTTATTAAATGAAATTTTAAACTCACCTAATCATCGTTGGTTCTTGGGTAAAATGCCGGCAGCAGAAAAAGCCAAACGTAAAAAAGCGGCTGAAGATTTTAAGAAACGCTATTTGAACCATTAATATGAAAATGGCTAGTTCTTCTCGAAGCCTGTTGCGGGCAGGGTTACTGTTGGTTATTGTTATTAATTTGATAACAGTAACCGTATATGCCGCGGATAACACCGAATCGTTTGCTAATAATAGTTTAGCCTCGCAGGATAAGCTCGATAAAATAATTCAGGTAGATAAAAATACCGTGAATATGGATTGTCTTGAATGTCATGGTGTTAAGGGCTTTGCTGTACCCATTACAAAAATTGGTGAAGATTTAAAACGTTCTTTGTTTGTAGATGCTGACGAATTACACGACAGTGTTCATAATAAACAACACTGCGTTGATTGCCATAACAACATCAAACAGATACCGCATCGAGTTCGAACAGCACTAGCGAAACCGCGAGCGGTAGATTGTGTTGCTTGCCATGAAAAACAAGCGTTACAACAAGCTAAAAAAACCAAGGCAAAAATTCAACCACATGTCGATATGAGTCGAACCATGGTTGGCTTACCGCCCAGTCCGGTACAAACTGTGCCAAGTGTCATACAGCGCGAGGCTGTTTTTTATTTACTGTCGGTTCATGCAAAACCCCGTAAAGATGATCCTGCTAGCCCGAATGCCGGTTGTGGTGATTGTCACGGTACGCATAATGTGTTGCCCATGAAAAAGGATATTGATAAAAAACTAGGTGACAATGCTGCAAAAAATACTGGCGCAGAAACATACCGTTTAAATACGCCTAGGATATGTGGCAGTTGTCATGAAAAACAGCTTAAAGCCTATACTAACTCGGTTCATGGGGCTGCTGTTAAGCGCTTTGGTAAATTAGATGCAGCAGTTTGTAGTGACTGTCATAGTGCGCATCAAATAGCATCACCTAAAGCCGATCTTATTAAACTTGAAATTACAAAAAACTGCGGTTCATGTCATGAGGCTGAAGTAAAAAGTTATCGCGAGACTTATCATGGCCAAATAACTCAATTAGGTTATGCGCATACTGCAAAGTGTGCCGATTGTCATGCCGCGCACAATACTCTGGCTAAGAAAAATCCATTAGCTAAGGTTCATAGCAATAATTTGGTTGAGACTTGTAGAGAATGTCATAAAAAAGCGAATGCTAGTTTTGTTCAATTTCAACCACATGGTAATACTCATAACTTTGATCGTTTTCCGGAAATGTGGCTAGTGTCAAAATTTATGATTGCCTTGCTGGCTGGAGTATTTTTATTATTTTGGAGTCATTCGATTTTGTGGTTCATGCGAGAGAAAAAAGAGCACCTAGTTGGTGTTATGAAACATCAAACGATTAGCGGTGAAAAATACGTTCGCCGTTTTTCTGCTCCGGTTCGAATAGCGCATTTATTGCTAGCTATTGCAGTCATGACATTAGCTTTAACGGGAACAACCGTATTGTATGCTGATAGTTTTTGGGCTCCAACAGTAATGAGTTTACTTGGTGGTGCAAAAGTGGCTGCGGTCATCCACCGAATAGCGGCAACATTATTTGGTGTATTATTTTTCGGACATATTCTGAGTGTCTTATATCGAAATGCAAAACGACCAACCGAACATAAGTTTAAGTGGTTTGGGCCTGAATCTATGTTACCCAATAAACGTGATTGGCACGATATTAAGGCCATGAAAAACTGGTTTTCAGGTAAGGGTAAACGTCCTAATTTTGAACGTTGGACTTATTGGGAAAAATTTGATTATTGGGCACCGTTCTGGGGTATGTTCATCATTGGCGTTTCCGGATTAATGCTGTGGTTCGCACCGTTCTTTGGAAGCTTTATTCCTGGCTGGATATTTAATGTTGCGACTATCGTACATGGTGAAGAAGCGTTCTTGGCAATTGTGTTTTTATTTACAGTACACTTTTTTAATAGCCATTTCCGTCCGGACAAATTCCCGTTGGATATTATTATGTTCACGGGCTGTATGCCATTGTCCGAGTTTAAAGCAGAACGTGCCGATGAATATGCCCGGTTAATAAAAGACGGCAGTTTTGATGATTATCTTGTTGATGCACCCAGTGATAGTTTGGTTCGACGTTCACGAATTCTTGGATTTACATTAATTGCTGTAGGCTTGGCGATTCTGGTATTAGTCTTGTCAGGCTTTTTGCAAAGTATGTTTGCTTGATACCGTGATGTTAGTTTCTTTTATTATGAGCGCAGCACTTAAAGCGCATGTGAAATTAACGCCATAAAAAAAGCAATGGCTAAAATTAATGATACATTTTGCCAGAATTTTACTGGATTTTTGTCGAGATAAGATTGGTTGCTAATACGTGTTTTAGCGCCATTGGCTAACCCGTCTTCAATTTGATAACAGAGTTCAATAACATCACTAAACCGCAGTGACGGATCAGTTGCGGTAGCTGTTTGTAATATTTGATCAAGCCAAGCGGGCAGATCCGGACGGTATCGGGATAGTGGAATGTATTTTTTTTCTCGAGGACGGGAAAAAGCCTCTTGTTCTCCATACGGATAGTGGCCGGCACTAAAAAATCGATAAATGGTTACTCCTAAAGCATAAATTTCGGTTCTTTCATTTCCAGCTTCGCCGCTGAACATTTCGGGTGCCATGAAGCTAGGTGTTCCCGGAACACCGGACTTAATTTGTTCTTCTAGACCCGGTAGACGTGCAACACCGAGATCCAGCAGTTTCAAACCACCGTCTTCGGGCAGCATGATATTCTCGGGTTTAATGTCGCGGTGGAAAATTTGCTTTCGATTCAAACTGTCAATTGCATGAGCCAATTTCAAACTAATGGCAACACCTTCTTCCAAATTAATTTTAGGTGAGCATAATAAGCGTTGCTCCAATGTTTGGCAGTGATAACACGGCATCACAGAATATAAACGGGATTGTCGATTAGGAGCCAAAGTAATCATTTTGATTACCCACGGACTGTGAGAGTGAGATGTGATCCACGATTCACGGATAAAGGCTTGACGTTGTGAAACTTCATCTTCGATACGGGGGTGAGGGAATTTTAGCACCACATCACGATTTTCAATCGTATCTCTGGCTTTAAACAAGCGACTATAACGTCCCTCAAATACTTGTTGGTTCAACATAAAACCATCAACAGTGTCACCTGCTTTTGGTAATGCAAATATTGGCAAAGCTTCAAATTCATTAGCAAGTTCAGAGTGATCGGGTGGTGGCAAGCCAACTACATCTAATACCAGACCACTAACATTGTCCTGGCTGCCTGCTTGCAAGGCGGCATCAATAATATGATTAACACAATCATCCGGTGAACCACCTTGTTGTAATAATGATTGTAGGCGTTTATCGGATAGCACTCCGGATACACCATCACTACAAAGCAAGAATCGATCATGTAAGTTAAGTGAATGTTTTAGGTAGTCGAAGCGAGCGTCTTCCTCAAAGCCGATAGCACGAAATATAACGTGTTTCATATCCGGATGACTATGGCTGTGATCGGTGGTGAGTTGTTGTAGTTGATGCTCTCGTAAACGATAAATTCGACTATCGCCAATGTGAATAATGTGTGCATGGCGGTGACGTAGAATTAATGCGCTAAAGGTCGTTGCCATATTCTCCAGTTGCCGATCATTTCGTCGTTGGCTATGAATCCAGCGATTAATGGCAACTAAGGCCTGTCCGGCAGCACGTTCAATACTTAAAGTATCGGGTAAACTGTAATAAGCATCAATAAAACTTCTTACGGTTGATTCAGCAGCCTGCCTGCCGCCCAATGCGCCACCCATACCATCTGCTATTGCATGCACAATACCTTGTCGATTTCGTTGCCCAGCATTACCCTCAAATATGGCAACATAATCCTGATTTGACGCCCGTTTTCCGGTTTTGCTGGCAAAATCAGAGCGTATTTGTAATTGTTCAGACATTTCAGCGTTTTAACGTTTATTAATTGTTATTTTACTCAACCATAAACCTAAGCCGCCACCGAGGCAATGTTTTGTAATCTTTGATTTTAAGTTAATAGCTCATCATCAAACTACAAGATATTTTATAACTTTTCTAAGTCTTAGATATTCATTTGTTATGTTAAGTTTTGTAGCCGAAAAAGTTATTTAAAACTAATAATGGCAATAAGTTATGATTTTCTGGTTTTACGCTAGATTACTGGTTTTAAGCTCTAGAAAGTATTGAATTTTTTACAATTCTTGTTGACAAGCTGTAGTCACCTAGACGAAAATACGCGGCTTGGATCATGGGAGGGGTTCCCGAGTGGCCAAAGGGATCAGACTGTAAATCTGACGGCTCTGCCTTCGGTGGTTCGAATCCACCCCCCTCCACCATTTAGTTGGGTTAAGGCATAGATTTTAATTCAAGACGGTTCAAGATAGCAATTATAGTTATCCAAAATGGGTAATTGAGCGAAAGGTTTATAAAGTAAGCGGGTGTGGTACAGTGGTAGAACCTCAGCCTTCCAAGCTGATGATGCGGGTTCGATTCCCGCCACCCGCTCCAGATTACTAATTAATTACCAGATCGATTTGGTATAGCTTGAGGACATTTGGATTTGTTCGCCCACATAGCTCAGCGGTAGAGCACTTCCTTGGTAAGGAAGAGGTCACCGGTTCAAGTCCGGTTGTGGGCTCCATATTAATTATCTATCTGGAATAGTATTTCTAAATTTTTTTAAAGAATTAAGTATTAAGCAAGTTAAATTTTAAAAGTTTATTTAAAGAGGGCAAGCACAGTGTCAAAGGAAAAATTTGAACGAAATAAACCCCATGTCAATGTTGGCACGATAGGCCATGTTGATCATGGGAAGACCACTTTAACAGCAGCCTTAACGAAAGTAATGGC
>UOFS01000001.1_pt1 | contig 36448 bp, 33 predicted proteins | sample 1989581 | NCBI WGS metagenome assembly UOFS01 (sample SAMEA4712198, study PRJEB27164) | hydrothermal vent metagenome | biome: marine basaltic hydrothermal vent biome; feature: marine hydrothermal vent; material: mineral | place: Pacific Ocean | collected 2011-06-14/2011-07-23 | depth 1691 m | reverse complement strand
AATGGCGTCTGAATTATGCAGTGCTGTTGATAATATAAAAAAACCTGAAGTTGCCTTGTTAAATATTGGCGAAGAAGATATTAAAGGTAACGAACAAGTAAAAAAGTCATCATTATTATTAAGTAATAGTAATCTTAATTATATTGGTTATGTAGAAGGTGATGGCATTTACCTAGGGCATGCTGATGTCATTGTATGTGATGGTTTTGTTGGTAATGTCATGTTAAAAACCTCTGAAGGTGTCGCAAAAATGATTGCGCATTTTATGAAACAAGAATTCAAGTCTAGCGTATTAACTAAACTAGCAGGTTTGATTTCGATGCCGGTATTAAAATCATTTAAAAAGAGAGTTGATCCCAGTGAATATAACGGTGCTAGTTTTCTAGGATTGCGTAAAACAGTTATTAAAAGTCACGGTGGTGCTGATGCACGATCATTTGAAACCGCTATTTATGAGGCAATTATCGAAGTGGACAAAAATGTACCCGAACGTATTGCCAATAAACTTGAAACCGCTTTAAGTGTCAGGGAAGCATAATGATTTATACTCAAATTACTGGTACAGGTGGTTATTTACCTGAAAAAATACTTACAAATTCTGATTTAGAAAAAATTGTTGATACAACAGATGAGTGGATTTTTGAACGTACTGGAATAAAAAAACGCCATATAGTAGCTGAAAATGAAACAACAACGGATCTAGCTGAACATGCCTCACGTGATGCAATTAAGGCTGCTGGAATTGATATTTCTGATATTGATTTAATTATTGTTGCAACTACTACTCCAGATCGAATTTTTCCAAGTACCGCTTGTTTATTACAACAGCGATTAGATATACATGGCTGTCCAGCATTCGACGTTCAAGCTGTTTGTACAGGGTTTGTATATGCTGTTTCTGTCGCCGAAAAATTTATCCGCAGTGGTTCTAATAAATGTGCCTTAGTTGTAGGTGCTGAAAGCTTATCACGAATTACAGACTGGACTGATCGCGGAACGTGTGTCTTATTTGGTGATGGCGCTGGAGCCGTTATATTACAAGCGACTGAAGAACCCGGAATTATATCAACGCATATTCACGCCGATGGTAAGTATCGAGATTTATTAACGGTGCCGGGTGGTGTTTCAGAAAATCCTGAATTACTGCGTGATGGTAAAGCTTTTATGCAAATGAAGGGTAATGAAGTTTTTAAAGTGGCTGTTAATACATTAGGACGTATTGTTGATGAAACATTAGCATCGAATAATATGCAAAAATCCGATATTGATTGGTTAGTTCCACATCAAGCCAATATTAGAATTATTTCAGCGACAGCAAAAAAATTAGATATGGCTATGGACAATGTTGTAGTAACAGTTGATCAGCACGGTAATACTTCGGCAGCGTCGATTCCACTAGCTTTAAATATTGCTGTTAGGGATGGCCGAATAAAAAAAGATCATACTGTATTACTTGAAGCTTTTGGTGGTGGTTTTACTTGGGGTTCAGTGTTAGTTAAATTTTAGTATTAATGCTGTAAATACAATAATTAAATAGGTTTAGAAATGTCATTTTCAATCGTTTTTCCGGGGCAAGGTTCTCAGTCAGTTGCAATGTTATCTGGCTTAGCAGATGAATTCCCTATAGTTAAAGAAACGTTTGCTCAAGCATCGGATGTTTTAGAGTATGATTTGTGGGCTTTAGTAAAAGAGGGACCTATTGAAAAACTAAATGAAACAACTGTAACTCAACCGGCTATGCTAGCGTCGGGAATTGCATGTTGGCGTGTATGGCAACAACAAGAATCTAAAATGCCAGCTTCATTTGCCGGTCATAGTTTAGGTGAGTATACCGCTTTAGTTGCAACAAACAGCTTACAGTTTACTGATGCTATTAAATTAGTAGCTGAACGTGCAAGGTTAATGCAGGAAGCCGTTCCTGTTGGAATAGGTGCAATGGCTGCTATTCTAGGGCTTGATAATGAGCTTGTGATAAAAGTATGTATCGATAGCGCACAAGGTGAAATAGTTAGTGCTGTAAATTTTAACTCACTGGGTCAAGTGGTTATTGCAGGAAATAAGACTGCAGTTGATCGCGCTATTGTTCTCGCAAAAGATGCCGGTGCTAAGCGTGCTTTATTATTACCGGTGAGCGTGCCATCGCATTGTGCTCTGATGAAACCTGCTGCTGATAAACTAGCAGAAGTACTAACTTCGATAGAAATCAAAACCCCAGATACGCCAGTAATACATAATGTTGATGTGCAACACTACACAGAAGCAGAAAAAATTAAAAATGCACTAACCAATCAATTACACCAACCCGTTCAATGGGTAGATTGTGTTAATGCTATTGCTAAATCGGGAAGTACTAAAATGATAGAGTGTGGACCAGGCAAGGTTCTTACGGGTTTAGTAAAACGAATTAATAAATCGCTATCTTGTGTTGCACTGTATGATAAAGATAGCTTGGATAAGGCAAAAGCCTTTATTAATGAATAAAGCTGATAAAAAGGAAATTATATGAGCAACGATATTCATCCACAAAACTTATCCGATGAAGTGGTATTAATTACTGGTGCTAGTCGAGGCATTGGTCGATCAATTGCACTTGAGTTAGGAGCAAGGGGAGCCACTGTGATAGGCACAGCCACTTCAGAAAGTGGTTCAAATAACATCAGCAAGTACTTGAAAGAACAGAATATAAATGGTTGTGGTCTGGTCTTAGATGTGACTGATATTGAAAGCGTTAGCGCAATCTTAAAAGCTATTACAGAACAATATTCAGCACCTTCGATATTAGTCAATAATGCGGGTATCACTCGTGATAACCTATTAATGCGCATGAAAGTTGACGAATGGGATGATATAATTAACACCAATTTAAGCTCAATTTATCGCATGTCAAAAGCCTGTTTAAGACCGATGATGAAAGCCAAACGCGGAAAAATTATTAGTATTGCCTCTGTCGTAGGGGTATCCGGTAATCCGGGACAAACTAATTATTCTGCTGCAAAAGCTGGTGTTATCGGCTTTAGTAAGTCTCTAGCGAGAGAAGTTGGTAGTCGCGGTATAACTATAAATGTTGTTGCCCCAGGCTTTATTGACACTGATATGACGCGAGAATTGCCCGATGAGCAACGTGGGGCATTATTGCAACAAATTCCACTTGCTAGATTAGGAGCAGCAGAAGAAATTGCGAAAACGGTTGCTTTTTTAGCCTCTACGGATGCTGACTATATTACAGGTGAGACCATTCATGTGAATGGTGGGATGTACATGAACTAGACAAGTCTGATATAATGCTGAAATATAGAGTATTGATTTTATTAGATTTTATTTTAATTCAGAAAATTATTGGGAAAGTTAATATTGATAGTAGAATTCCATTCTAGTTTTCAATACAATACCGACCCTGCATATTACTGATGATTACCGGAGGAATATACTGACATGAGCAGTATCGAAGAACGCGTCAAAAAGATAGTTATAGAACAACTTGGTGTTAAAGAAGAAGAAGTGACTAATGAAGCATCATTTGTTGATGATTTAGGAGCTGATTCACTTGATACTGTCGAGTTAGTGATGGCATTGGAAGAAGAATTTGAAACTGAAATTCCTGATGAAGAAGCTGAAAAAATAACGACTGTTAAAGAAGCTGTAAACTTCATTAATAATCATTCTAGCTAAGTTATTTTCTTAGTAGTTCTGATTTTGAATTTCAGTATATTAGTTTCTAGTTATCTAGTTTCTAATAGGAACTATTAGTAATTAGCCGCAAACATTGTTATGTTTTGCGGCTTTTTACGTTGCTAGCATTTAAAATTTAATTCAAATATTTATATTGGGGATCACATTTTGAGTAAAAGGCGTGTTGTAATAACTGGAATGGGCATGGTTTCACCTGTAGGCTTGGATGTTAAAACGAGTTGGGAAAATATTCTTGCAGGGAAAAGTGGTATAACTCAAATAACACATTTTGACACCACAGGTTTTAATACAACCTTTGGTGGTTCCGTTACAGATTTTGATGTCAGTAGCGTTTTATCGGCCAAAGAAGCCCGCCGAATGGATACATTTATCCATTATGGCATTGCTGCCAGTAAAGAGGCGATAGAAAATTCAGGCTTAGAAATTACAGACGCTAATGCTCATCGTATTGGTGCGGCCATTGGTTCAGGTATTGGTGGTTTACCAGGAATTGAAAAAGGTAATAAGCTTTATCTTGAGTCAGGACCACGAAAAATTTCCCCATTCTTTGTTCCTGCAAATATTATTAATATGGTTTCAGGTAATGTTTCTATCATGTTTGGTCTTAAAGGACCCAATATTGCATTATCAACGGCTTGTGCAACGGCAACTCATAGTATTGGTGATGCTGCCCGTATTATCGAATATGGCGATGCTGATGTGATGATCGCTGGTGGTGCCGAGATGGCAACTTCACCTACTGGTTTAGGGGGCTTTAGTGCAGCCCGTGCGTTATCAACACGAAATGATGATCCTCAAACGGCTAGTCGCCCTTGGGATGTTGACCGCGATGGGTTTGTGTTGAGCGATGGTGCCGGTGTAGTTGTTATTGAAGAATTAGAACATGCAAAAGCGCGTGGTGCGACAATTTATGCCGAAATCACAGGTTATGGTATGAGTGGCGACGCTTATCATATGACCTCACCCACAAAAGACGGTGACGGTGCGAAACGCTGTATGGAATTAGCTTTGTATAATGCTAAACAAGCACCTGATGCAGTTGATTATATAAATGCTCACGGAACCTCAACACCTGCTGGTGATATTGCTGAGGTATGCGCAATGAAAAATACTTTTGGTGCGTATGTAAAAAGTTTAGCAATTAGCTCTACTAAATCGATGACTGGTCATTTATTAGGAGCTGCTGGTGGTATAGAAGCAATTTTTACCGCACTGGCAATCCAGCATCAAGTTGCTCCACCTACCATTAATATTGAAAATCAAGATCCTGACTGCGATCTTGATTTTGTATCTGATGGCGCCCGTGAAATGAAAATTGATATCGCTTTATCAAATTCATTTGGCTTTGGCGGAACAAACGGAACATTAATTTTAGAAAAATTTATTGATTAACGCCGTTATGGTTTCAATCAATGGTGACGGTAGTGGAAGTAAAATTACTTCCACTAATAAAAAATTATCTATAGTCACTTGTGAAGGTTGTTGTGATTTATTAGCCTTACATGCTAGTAATAAAAAGCGTTATCCTTTTCTACTTCAAAGCACGTCTAGTCAAAATAAAAATTCACGTTTCGATATTTTATTCGCATTTCCACAGCATTCTTTAACACTAAATAATAATTTTAAACTATATGTTGATAACAAGTTATGTGCAAATAATAATTTTTTAGAACAATTAGATCAATTATTTATAAAACAAAAAACCACTAAAAATGACGAACAAAGTCGCTTTAAATTACCATTTACTGGTGGCTGGTTCTTATATTTAGCTTATGAATTATTGGGACAAATTGAGAATAAAGTAAAAACACATATTTTATCTCAAGGACAGGATATTGCTGTAGCAGTTCGTATTCCTTCAGCTATAATTTATGACAGACATGAAGATACTAGTTATTTATTGTCTGAATGTAATTATAAAAATAATATTTTAATTTTAGAGAATGATTATAAGAAATATTATAAAAAAAATAACGATAAAAATAAAATACATTTATTTCAATTAAAAGACTTAATAAATACTGCTACAGAAGAACCAGCAGAGGTGTTTTTTAATCGAATTAAAAAAGTAAAAAAATATATTCATGAGGGAGATATTTTTCAGGCAAATTTATCGAGAGAATGGTGTATATCGATAGCACAAGAATTAAATTCAACTGAATTATATACAAATTTAACACAAAAAAACCCATCTGCGTTTTCAGGTATCCTATATTTTGGTGAATTAACAATTATAAGTTCATCACCTGAACGGCTTATTCAAATTAAAAATGGTTTTATTGAAGCAAGACCTATTGCAGGTACATCTAAACGTGTGACCGATAAAAAGACAGATATTGAGTTGGCAACTAATTTATTGAATCACCCAAAAGAAAAAGCCGAACATATCATGCTTGTTGACATGGAACGAAATGATTTAGGTAGAGTGTGTAAAGCAGGTACAGTTAAATTAAGCGAACTAATGATGTTAGAGTCATTAGCTCATGTACATCATATAATATCTAATATAAAAGGTGAGTTAAAATCTGACGTAACACCTGCAAAAATTATTAAAGCTGTATTTCCTGGTGGTAGTATCACGGGCTGTCCAAAAGTTCGGTGTATGGAAATTATCCACGAGCTAGAAGGTGAGGCGAGAAATTCTTATACCGGATCGATGGGCTATTTAAATAATAATGGTGATATGGACTTAAATATATTAATTAGAACTATCGAACATAAAAACTCTACACTTAGCTTTAGGACTGGTGCAGGAATTGTAAATGATTCTATTCCAGAAAATGAACTAGAAGAAACTAGAATAAAAGCTAAAGGGCTACTTTCTGCTATTTATGAATAATTCAGCAACATTAGACCAACTACAATTCGACCGTGGATTGCACTACGGTGATGGTCTATTTGAAACTATAGCCATTAAGTCGGGTAAAGCTGAGCTGTTAACGGAACATATCAATCGTTTAAAGGAAAGCTGCGATAAGCTAAAATTTATAAATATAGATTTTTTAAAAATAACAAAAGAAATAGAGATTAAATCTAAAAATATTACTAAGGGTGTTCTTAAACTAATAGTAACGCGAGGTATCGGTGGACGAGGTTATACTATACCAGATACTATGGAAGCTAATTATTTAATATTACAATATCCTTGGCCAGAATACAGTAGTACAAACTGGATAAATGGTGTTTCAGTAAAAAAGTGTAAACTTGTTCTTTCTCAGCAGCCTTGTTTAGCAGGTATGAAGCATTTGAATCGTTTAGAAAATATAATAGCAAAAATGGAGCTCATTAATAGTGACCATATTGAAGGTATCCTGTGTGATACTAATCAAAATGTTATTGAGGCAACCAGTAGTAATATCTTTATAGTTAAAGATAAGCGGGTTTTTACTCCGAACCTAAATTTATGTGGAGTTTCGGGTGTGATGCGAGACTTAGTAATTAAAAGAGCTGTAGAAATTCAATTGAAAATAAATATTAAGCTTGTACCATATAATATATTATTAAATGCAGATGAAATTTTTTTAACTAATAGTATTATTGGAATATGGCCAGTATCAAAATTAAATGAGAGAATATATACAGATTTCTCTGTTACTAGAAGCATTATGAAATTACTAAATATTGAATATAATGAATAAAAATAAAAATAAAATCGTTAAAATAATTTTTTTAATTAGCAGTCTAATTGCTATTGTCATTGCTTGGCAAATTTGGAATTACAATAATTTTTTGAGTACTCCAATTAATATTTCTAAGCAGGGTTTAGTTTATAATATTAAACCGGGTATGACGTTAATTCGAATTATAAATGATTTGAAAAGTAAAAATATTATAACAAATACGCAGTATTTATTATGGCACGCAAGGCTTACAGGAACAGCGGATAAAATTCGAGTTGGAGAGTTTAATATTCCATTCAAAAGTAACCCTAAGCAATTATTGTCGATATTGGTTAGCCATAAGGTTATCTCATATGGTTTTACAATTATAGAAGGTTGGAATTTTTCTCAACTCATTAAAGCCGTAAATGAAAATGATATATTGAAGCATACTATTATTGAGTTAAATAACGCGGAAATAATGTCTAAATTAGGTTTAAATGGTGTTCATCATGAAGGACGTTTTCTTCCGGATACTTATTTATTTCCGCGAGGAACGACTGATATTGAATTTTTGAAGCGAGCGTATTCTTCAATGACAAAATTTTTAGATGATGAATGGCAGGAGCGTGAAGTAGGTTTACCTCTTTCATCCCCATATGAAGCACTAATATTGGCATCCATTATAGAAAAGGAAACAGGCAAGGTTAGTGAGCGAAAGAAAATTGCTGGTGTATTTATACGTAGGTTACAAACTAAAATGCGACTACAAAGTGATCCCACAGTTATTTATGGTATGGGAGAAAGGTATAAAGGTAATATACGGCGCTCTGATCTCAAGCAAAAGACACCTTATAATACCTATCGTCGCCACGGATTACCGCCAACACCGATAGCAATGCCAGGACGAGATGCTATTTATTCTACATTACATCCTGATGATAGCGATAGTTTATATTTTGTTGCTCGAGGCGATGGTAGTCATTATTTTTCTTCCAATTTAAGAGAACATAATAATGCTGTTATTAAGTATCAGTTAAAAGGCAAGAAAAAAAGTTTTTCTTCATACGATGCAAGTAAAGGAAAATAAGATGCGCGGAAAATTTATTACTATAGAGGGTGGTGAAGGCGTTGGTAAAACCACCAATATGGAGTTTATAACAAAGTATCTTGTTAGCAAGAGTATTAATCATATAGTTACTAGAGAGCCAGGTGGTACAGATTTAGGGGAATTGTTGCGTGAAATCATGTTGGATCCAAAGCAGTCGAACATTTGTTCTGATTCAGAATTGTTATTAATGTTTGCTGCTCGAGCGCAACATTTACAACAAAAAATTATACCCGCATTAGAAAAAGGATGTTGGGTAGTATGCGATCGTTTTACTGATGCAACTTATGCTTATCAAGGTGGTGGTCGAGGTATTGATTTTTCTAGAATAGCGATTTTAGAAGAATGGGTGCAAGGTCATTTACGTCCTGACTTAACAATTTTATTTGATATGCCTGTAGAATTAGGAATGGCTCGAGCAGTTTCAAGAAGTGATCCAGATCGATTTGAACAAGAAAAATTAGATTTTTTCGAACGAGTTCGTACAAGTTATCGCAACATTGCGCTTAAAAATACTTCTCAATATAAAATTATTGATGCAAGTAAAAACTTACAAGATGTACAAAGTCAAATTTTAATTGTTTTGGATTCTTTCTAGATGGATATTCAAGAATCAAATACGATTCAGACAATTTATCCATGGCAATTTGACGCGTGGAATAGATTAACCAGTAATACTAAAAATAACCGAGTAGCTCATGCTCTATTAATTTCTGGGGCAAAAGGAGTTGGAAAATATCATTTTGCAACAGCGTTTAAAAATGCCATGCTATGTTCTGACAAACAAACTGATGGTCTAGCGTGTGGTAAATGCCGTTATTGTAAAATGCAGCAACACCCCGATTTTTATGAAATAACGCAAGAAGTTGATGAACGTACCAATAAAAAAAGTAATGTTATCAAGATTGATCAAATACGTAAATTAATTGATTTTACGCTGTTACACACACATTTTGGTATGGCTAAGATTATTATTATTCATCCTGCAGAAGCGATGAATAAAAGTGCTTCGAATGCATTGTTAAAAATCCTGGAAGAGCCACCTCAGGATACTTATTTTGTATTAATTAGTGATCAAATCCAGCAATTATCAGCGACAATTCGTAGTCGTTGTCAAATAATAAATATACAGCAACCAGACATAGACACTTCCATGCAATGGTTAAATTCACAAAATATTAATGATAATATAGTAAGCCTCTGTTTGGAACTCGCATACAATTCACCTTTAACAGCAAAAATGCTTGCAGAGACAAACTATATTGAACAACATACAAAATTGATAAAGAATTTACTGTCAATATCGAGTCAGTCAGAAGATCCCATGGTAGTTGCTAATTCTTGGTTAAAGATAGATACTAATGTGCCGTTACATGCTTTATATAGTTGTCTAAGTGACTTAATTTTATTAAAAAGCATGGAAAATAACCCTAAAATAATTAATAATATTAACCGTGACAGTTTGCAAAATATCGCAAATAATGTCAGCTTTACGGGTTTATATGTTATCTTGGATAAGATTGTATTCGCTAAGCATCAAATACAGTCAAATGTAGCAATATTGGGAATATATGAAGATATTCTTAATTTATGGCAACGATTAACCAGTAAGATAATTCAATAAGGAAAATTTTAAATGGCAGCAGCACCAGGTGGTAGACAAGGGATCCTATCATTAACAATTAAAGATAAAAGTGCATTATATGCCGCCTATATGCCATTTGTGAAACACGGTGGTTTATTTATCCCAACGAATAAACAATACAATATAGGTGATGAAGTATTCATGTTATTAACGCTTATGGATGAGAAAGAGAAAATACCAGTAGCGGGTAAAATAATCTGGTTCACACCAAAAGGAGCTCAAGGTAATCGAGCTGCTGGAATTGGTGTTCAATTTAGTGAACAAGATGGTGGAGCAGCTCGTACAAAAATAGAAACTTACCTTGCCGGTGCGTTAAAGTCTGACCGACAAACACATACGCTTTAAATCACTATATTATATAAGTTTAATTTCAATTTTAATTCTAGTTTGATCCACAAATTTTAGGTTATATGTGCCATGTATATAGATTCACATTGTCATCTCGATCGACTTAATCTTGATGATTTTAAAGGAAGTTTAAAAAAGGCATTAGATTTAGCTCGAAATAATGGTGTTAAACATTTTTTATGTGTTTGCATCGATCTTGAACACTTTCAAGACATCCTAAATATTGCAAATCAATATTCTGATGTTTCAGCTTCTGTAGGAGTTCACCCTTGTGATACTCAAGGAAAGGAACCGACAGTAGAAGATCTTGTAACATTATCTAAGCCTAAAAAAGTGGTTGCTATTGGAGAAACTGGTTTAGATTATTTCTATAATAAAGGTGATTTAACCTGGCAACGTAACCGATTTAGGAATCACATAACGGCAGCGAAAATAACGAAGAAACCACTTATCATCCATAGCCGAGATGCTAAAGAAGATACTATTGCTATTTTAACCGAAGAATCGGCTAATGAAGTAGGTGGTGTTATGCACTGTTTTGTTGAAGACTGGGATATAGCTCAGAAGTCAATGGATCTAAACTTTTACATTTCTTTTTCAGGTATTGTCACTTTTAAAAATGCGGCTCAAATTCAAGAGGTTGCACGTAAAATGCCTGATGGTAAAATACTAATCGAAACAGATTCTCCCTATTTAGCACCGATTCCTCACAGGGGAAAAAGCAACCATCCTAAAAATGTTATTCACGTAGCTGAATTTATTGCTGAATTAAGAAATACTTCAGTTGAACATATAGCAGAAATCAGCTCTCAAAATTACCACAATTTATTTGGAACTTAGTAAATCAATTCGTTCATATATTAAAGATTTACCCTCGAACAGCCGATTAAGACTTTATTAAAGGCGTTTATTTGCAGTGAAAATTTAGAATGAAAAAATTTATTACATTAAAAAATAAACTGATTTTCGGTTTTATTAGTATAATAATATTAAACATGTCATTACAAATGACTTCTTTTAAATCCGGCAGTCTAAATTTTTATTTATTCTTTGGAGCCATAATTGTAATTTCATTTATCATTGGCTCATTAATTATCCGTTCAATTCTAAATCCAATAAACAACCTCAATAATGTCATTAACGAAATAGAGAAAAATTCAGATTTGAGCCGACGAATTAAATTTAATTCAAGTGATGAAATTGGCAATACAGCATATGCTTTTAATAATATGTTAGATAAGTTTCAAGCTTTTGTTCAACAAGTCAATAGTTCTTCTGCGCAACTCACAACTGCGGCTGAACAAGTTTCTACAATTGCAAATCAAAGTAATGCCCAAGTTTTAAATCAACTCACTGAAACTGATCAAGTGGCTACAGCAATGAATGAGATGTCGGCCACTGTTCAAGAAGTTGCTCGTAACGCTACTGATGCTGCTTCGGCAGCAGGAAATGCTGACTCAGAAGCGACTAGTGGTCGAGACGTTGTTCAACATGCGACTAAAACGATAAAAGAATTAGCAAGCGATGTTGAAAATGCAGCTGTGGTAATTAGGGAACTCGATGAACACAGTGATAGTATTGGAGCCGTGTTAGATGTTATTCGAGGTATCGCAGAACAGACGAATTTATTAGCTTTAAATGCTGCGATTGAAGCTGCTAGAGCTGGAGAACAAGGCCGAGGTTTTGCGGTTGTTGCCGATGAAGTTCGTACACTAGCCAGTAGAACGCAAGAATCGACTGAAGAAATACACGATATGATTGAAAAATTACAGTCAGGTGCAAAATCTGCAGTGCAAGTTATGGAAAAAGGTCGTGTAAAAGCTCAGGAGGGTGCACAGCAAGCTGGTGAAGCAGTTGATTCCTTACAAGCAATTACATCAGCAGTGAGCATTATTAATGATATGAATACTCAAATTGCTAGTGCTGCGGAAGAACAGAATGCCGTTACAGAAGAAATGAATCGTAATATTACGAATATTAGTCAAATATCATCACAGACATCGGAAGGTGCTGAAAAAACTGAACGTGCTAGTAATGAGCTTGCACGTTTATCTGGTGAATTACATCAACTCGTGACGCAATTTAAAATATAGTTTTTATATCCGTTATTAAAGTTATTTTTTATTTACTTTTGTTTGATCTACTTTTCTAGGTTTTCGATTTTTATCTAAAGCAACAAACGTTAATGTTGCAGTTGCTACGCGATCACACTCATCATCACCTCTTTTGCGCTGAGCATAAGCGACTATTGAAACATTCATTGAAGTAGAACCGACAGATTCAACAGTAGCAAAAATACTGACCAAGTCACCAATATAAACCGGTTTTAAAAAATTAAAATTGTTAACTGAAACTGTAACAACTCGACCGCCAGCATAGCGATAAGCTGCAATACTACCTGCAATATCAACTTGCGACATTAGCCATCCACCAAAGATATCACCAGCAGCATTGGTATCAGCCGGCATGGCTAAAACTCGAATTAACGGTTCTAAATGATAAGGGTAATTATCAGTATGTGAAGATATAATTAATGTCCTTTATATAGTTCTTCAATATCGTTTGAATATAATTTAATAATATTTGAACGTTTTAGTTTCAGTGTAGGGGTAATTAAACCTGCTTCAACTGTCCATGGCTCTAAGGTTAAAATTATACGATAAATATCGGTATACCCAGGAAAATTTATTAACTTATTTTCAATAATTTTTAAAACCATGTTAATAGCATTTGGATCTTTTAAACTTTCTTCGGGTGACAGATTAATTTGATGTTCTGTCAGTACGTTTTTCCAAAGTATTGGGTTTAAAACGAGAATAGCAGATAAAAATGGTTTTCCTTCACCTATTAATATAACCTGTTCAATTAAAGGATCGCTAGAAATTGCCAATTCAATATCAGGTGGTGGCACTTTCTCTCCATTGGATAGCACTAAAATTTCTTTTAATCTTCCAGTAATATAAATATGTCGATTTATTATTTTGGCTTTATCGCCTGTGTGCAACCAGTTATCATCATCAATGGCATTTTGTGTTGCTTTTTCATTATTCCAATAGCCCATCATTATTCCTGGGCTACGAATGAGTAGTTCATCTTTTTCTCCTAAAGCAACTTCAACATCAATTAATGTTTGACCAACACTATCGGGCTCATTGTCATCAAGTTCGTTAGTACAAACAACCGGACTTGCTTCTGTCATACCATAGCCCTGTGAAAGAGTTAATCCAAGCCCAATAAATGTCTTTGCGATATCTAGTGATAGTGGCGCGCCACCGCAAATTGCTAATCGCATATTACCACCAAGTTTAGCCATTATTTTTCCTGCAACAAGTAAGTTTAATATTGGCCAAAATATCTGAGCTAAGCTTTTTCTAGATTTTTTTTGTGAAATTAAAAATCGCTGCCAACCAATATTAACTGATTGATTAAACAAAAAATTAGCAAATTTTGATTTTTTATTTAATCCTAATTGAATTTTATTATAAACTCGTTCAAAAATTCGTGGTACAGTGACCAATATTGTAGGTTTAATTGATTGTAAATCTTCACCAAGTTGTTCTATTGAGCGAGCATAGGCAACATTGGAGCCGCACATTATAGGCATATAATAACCTACAGTTCTTTCAAACATATGAGACAAAGGCAGAAACGATAGAAAAATATCATCTGGACAAAAATCTTCTGTCGCAGAACAGGCGTGGGTATTCCATAGAATATTATTATGGCTTAGCATAACACCTTTAGGTCTACCCGTTGTACCTGATGTGAATACTATCGTAGCTAACGAGTTTTTATCTGTGTCGACTGGTTCTGGTAAATTATCTGAAGAATTGGAAATCCATTCATCGAGTTTTGTGTATCGCTCATCTTCGGTATTCGTAACTGACTCAATCGAAATGAAACGTGTGACACTTGCTAAGTGCATCATAGCTTCATTAATGATCATCCATTGTTCATCAGTTTTGAAAACAATCAATTTCACTTGAGTTTCTTTAATAATGTAGCCAGTGTTTTCTGCTCGATCATTAATATAGAGTGGTACAACGACTAGCCCCAGGTTGAAAGCAGCTTGATCACAGATTATCCATTCAATACAGTTAGGCAGCATGATAGCAATTCGGTCACCTTTAGTAAGACCTTCTTGTTTCATTTTATTTGCCCACTTTGCTACGAGCAGAGATGTTTCATACCAAGTATAATTTTCCCAACTCGATTTCTCATCGTTATATTGTGTATATGCTATAGATTTAGGCGTACGTTCGACTCGCGTTAAAAATAAGTGATGAAGACTACTCAAATTTTGGTAAGGTATATAATCTGTTGTTTTTTTCAAGATAGTATTCCTTTATGCAAAAACACTTGACCAACCTTCATCAGGTTTAAACCGGTCACCTAATGTGTGTTGTAATTGTTCCAGTTTTTTTAATAGTTGATCGCCACCTCTCATATTCGTATAGTGAAGAGGGCCTCCTCTGAAGGGAGCAAAGCCTGTACCAAATATTATTCCTGCATCGATCATATCTTCTGATTCAACAACACCTTCTCTTAAACAAGATACAGCTTCATTAACTAAAATCAAAATAAGTCGTTCGCTAATATTACCAGGAATGGTTGTTGATTTGTCTTGTTTGTTTTTTACAGGTTTACCTTTTTGAAAGGTATAAAAACCTTGCCCGGTTTTTTTACCCAGTTTATTTTGCTTAACTAACTGGGTTAAGCTTGATGGTACTGAAATATTCATAGTTTCAGACAATATTTCAGCTACGTGAAGACAAATATCAAGACCAACAGTATCGGCTAATTCGATTGGCCCCATCGGCATACCAAACTCTAATGCTGCTTTATCAACTGTTTGAGCTGGAATGCCTTCATCAACCATAATAACGGCTTCCATCAAATAGGGCATTAATATTCTATTTACCAAAAATCCTGGGGTACTATTTACTAGTAGTGGTAATCTATCAATTTTTTTGGTAAAACTAGCAGCTTGATTATAAACTTGCTCGTCAGTATCGGGCGTTTTTACAATTTCAACGAGCGGCATCATAGCTACCGGATTAAAAAAATGTAAGCCGACTAATCGATTGGGTGCTTTTAATACCGTGCTTAATTTCTGAATAGGAATGCTCGAAGTATTGGTTGCTAAAATTGCACCTTCTTTTAATTTTGGCTCGATATCTTTATATAAGTTTTGTTTTGCCTCAACGTCTTCAAAAATAGCTTCGATAACAATATCTGCTTGAGCTAAGCTAATACCTTTATCATCGGGTACAAGTCTATCGAGAGCTTGCTGTATTAACATGGCGCTTTTTAAGCGTTTTTTATAAAGTTTATATGCCCTTTGAATTACCTTTGCTAAAACCTCATGATTTTGATCTTGTATAGTAACATTAAATCCTTTTAGTGCGCACCAAATGGCAATATCCCCCCCCATTATACCGCCGCCAATTACATGAATATGTTTAGGATTAAATTCAATTTTTGAACCTGAATTTTTTAATTGGTCTTTTAGCTTAAATACTCGAACAAGGTTTTGGGCTGTTTTTCCTACTAATAGTTTTGCTATCGATTTTGCTTCTTCTTCTAACATTTTTTTAGGATCGTCATAATATCTCACCCATAAGTCTATTAATGCATATGGTGCAGGGTAGTGGACTCTACTGGCTTTTTTAGCAACATTTTTAGTCAATATTTTGGCCACTAAAGGTCTAATAAATTTATAGTTTAATATTTTGTTTAAGGTGATTTTTATTTGATTCTTTTTTGTTGATGGTGGTGGTTTAATTATTATACTTTCAGCGGCATTAATGAAATGACGCCTTGGTACTGCATAATCAATAAAGCCCATTTTTTTGGCAACTTTTGATATATAACTTTTCCCCGTTAGCATTGCTGTCATACCAGATAATGGTCCAGCAGCTCGTATCATACGGAGGCTACCACCAAATCCTGGATGAATTCCGAGTAAAACTTCTGGTAGTCCGAGTCGAGTCTTGGGGTCATCTTCAGCTATTCTGTAATCACAAGCAAGAGCTAGCTCTAGACCGCCACCGAGACAATGGCCATGAATTAATGCAACGGTGCTACACTTTAACGCCTCAATGGCATTCATAATTTTGTGTCCACGTTGAATAGCTATAAGCGCATCTTCTTCTGTCTCAAATTTTGTAAATTCATTGATATCAGCACCGGCAATAAATCCATTTTCTTTTGCTGATAAAAAAACAATACCTCTAGGTAGATTATCTTTAATTAAGTTGAGTTCTTCTTCTAATTCTAGTAACACATCTTTTGATAATACATTCGTTTTAACATTTGCCTTGTCTATTTCTAACCACAAAATATCATTATCATCTCGGCGAACATTCCAGTTTTTATAATTTTTTGTAGTCATTGCTTAAAGTTCCTCAACTCGCTCTATTAATATAGCTCCGCCTTGTCCACCACCTATACACAGGCTTGCAATACCTTGTTTCGAGTTCGTGCGTTTTAATACACTAAACAAGTGCAATACAATTCTAGCGCCTGATGCGCCAACCGGATGCCCTAAACTAACTCCACCACCATCAATATTAAGTTTATCAGAAGGAATTTCTCCTAAAGGTGCTTTTAGACCTAAATGTGTTTTACAATACTCAATGTCTTTCCAGGCTTCTACATTGGCGATCACTTGAGCAGCAAATGCTTCGTTTATTTCCCAGTAATCAATGTCAAGTATCTCTAAGTTATTTCGTTTTAATAATGGAGTCATTGCATGCACTGGCCCCAATCCCATTTGAGCCGGTTCGAGCCCAGCCCACTCAGAGTCGACAAGTTTACCCATTATTGGTAAATTATATTTTTTAATGGCTTTTTCACTAGCAAGAAATAACATTGATGCGCCATCGGTTATTTGGGCACTATTTCCAGCCGTAACTTTGCCAAAATGACGATCAAATACTGGTTTTAGTTTGGCTAAACCTGCAACATTTGAATCTTTGCGGACACCGTCATCTTGGTTGTAAAATTTGCCATTAGTACTATAAATAGTATCTATTTCATCTAAATATTTATTATCTTGTGCTGCTGCAAGACGTTGATGGCTTTGTGTTGCATAGTTATCCATGCTAGCTCTATCGATATTAAATTTATAAGCAAGATTTTCTGCCGTTTGCCCCATTGATAAACCAACAACTGGATCGGTTAAACCTCGTATTAAAGCAATAATAGGTTTTAAGTGCTTTAACCGTAGTTGGCTGATGGTTTTTAGTTTTTTCATTACTGTTTTGCTGGAGTATAAATCACTTAGCCAATTCACCATTGTATCATTAAACAATATTGGTGCATGGCTCATGGCTTCAATACCACCGGCTAAAATAATTTCAGCTTTCCCTATGCCTATATCTTTCATTGCACAGTCTAATGCTTGCAACCCAGATGCACAGTTTCTTTGTACAGTCCATGCAGGAACATGCTTACCGCAACCTAAACGCAGAGCTAAGATACGTGCAATATTAGCCTCATCAGGCCCAGGCATAACACACCCCATTATGACTTCATCAATATTATCGGCATTAAATTTTTGTCTAGCCATCAATGGGCGAGCGCAGCCAAGCGCTAAATCGATAGCTTTAAATGGGCCTGGACGGCCACGTGCCTTTAGGAAAGGCGTGCGACTACCATCAACAACATAGACATCTCGAAGTTGTTTTGGCTTTTTAGCAGAGGCCTTTTTAGTTGTTTTTTTTGTTGCTGCAACAACTGGTTTTTTTACTGTTTTTTTCTTTATGGCAGCCATTTGTCCCTCAATAAATTATTTTATATTTTAAAGTCACCAGGAAAATCATCTACTCTAATTACATCACTGCGGGCTTTTTCTGCCGCTAATAACAAGCTTGATTCTTCTTGTGTTATTATATTTTTTTCAACGGCCGTATTTATCATGCTGTTCATATCATTAAAACTTGCATCATTGTCACGAAGCTCACGATATACCTTTTTTTCAATGTGTTGAGCTTTAATGATTTTGATTAATGCATCATCAATTCTGGCAACTTGTTGATTGGTATCACTTGGAATAAACATGCCTTTTGTTAGACGATTACGGCAGTCGGAAGGGGACAGCAATATTTCAGCTATTGTTGTTCCTAATTTGTCAGATGGTTTTGAAAACTGTCGACCAAGTGGAAAAATTAATAAACGAATAATCCATGCAGCAGGTCTTATTGGAAGGTTTGATAACAATCCATCCATTTTTTCTTGGATGGTAAATAATGTATCGTCACATACCCACTTGAGTAAAGGTATGTCTTCTTTATGCGAACCTTGATCTTCAAAACGTTTCATTACTGCCGTGATAAGATATAATTGACTCAAAATATCCGCTAATCGACCAGATATTTTTTCTTTTCGTTTTAGGGAGCTACCAAACATCATAATCGAAGTATCTGCAAGTAAAGCAAATGCAGCACTCAGTCGAGTAGTATGTTGGTAGTAACGTCTTGTTTTTCCAATGGCTCCAACAAATACAAAAAATGAACTCGTTAGCGCATGATAAAACGACCGATAAGCATTACTAATAAAATACCGAATATGTCCAAATAAAGCACGATCAAATTTTTCTATTGATTCATTTGGATCATCTGTACTAATGGCTTCCATTTCTTGAAATATATAAGGATGCGATCGAACTGCACCTTGGCCAAATACTATCATTGAACGCGTTAATATATTGGCACCTTCTACTGTGATGCTAATAGGAATTGCCTGATAAGCACGTCCCATAATATTTTGAGGGCCGAGACAAATTCCAGCACCTCCTAAAATATCCATGGCATCATTAATTGTTTTGCGCATACTTTCAGTTAGGTTATATTTTACTATTGCAGAAATTACAGATGGCTTTTCTCCTTTATCTAAGGCTGTAGCAGTTAATGTTCTTGCTGCATCCATTTTATAGGTTGATCCTGCAATTCTCGCTAGAGCTTCTTGCACTCCTTCGAAACGTCCAATAGGTAATTTAAATTGGCGTCGTATTCTTGAATATCCTCCAACAGATCGGCTTGCTAATTTACCCGCACCAGTGGATAAAGCAGGTAGTGAAATTGAACGTCCATCTGCTAAACATTCCATTAGCATTCTCCAACCTTGTCCAGCACGTTCAACGCCACCGATTAACCAATTCATGGGTATGAAAACATCTTTACCACTATTAGGCCCGTTCATAAACATGACATTTAACGGCAGGTGTCGCCGTCCTATATTAACTCCAGGGGTATCGGTTGGAATTAATGCACAGGTAATTCCCAACGATTCTTTATCACCAATTAAATGTCCAGGATCATATAACTTAAAAGCTAGGCCAAGTAATGTTGCTATCGGTCCTAAAGTGATATATCGTTTTTCCCAAGTTACTCGGACTCCCAAAACATCTTTTTCACCATCGTAATCTTGTTTACAAACGATACCAAAATCAGGGATAGCTCCAGCATCACTACCGGCATCGGGGCTGGTTAAAGCAAAGCAGGGAACATCAACACCTTTAGCTAACCGTGGTAAATAATAATTTTTTTGTTCTTCTGTACCGTACTCCAAAATCAGCTTACCCGGCCCCAGTGAATTTGGAACCATTACTGTAACTGCAGCAGCGACGCTGCGTGTTGATACTTTCATAACTATTTCAGAGTGCGCTAATGCTGAAAAATCTTTACCACCATATTGTTTGGGAATAATTAAACTAAGAAAACCTTCATCTTTTATATATCGCCACACATCTTCTGGTAAGTCATAATCTCTTTGGTTAAGCTCCCAGTCATTCAACATTTCACATAATGTATCCACAGGGCCATCAATAAAGGCTTGTTCTTCTTCCGATAGATGTCCAGGTTTTGAGCGACGAATTTTTTTCCAGTTTGGCTTACCACTAAACAACTCACCATCCCACCATACTGTGCCAGCATCAATTGCGTCTTTTTCAGTATCCGACATAGGCGGAGTTATTCGTTTGAATAATTTAAAAACAGGCAGGCTAATCCATTTTATACGCCAACTATCTCGAGGGTTAGAATTTGAATCTGTAGCACTTGATGTTTTCATTCAAAACTCCTTCAAATTTTACCTTGGTACCAAAAGTTCTTTTACTATTTAGTATGACAAGCAATTTTTAAAAAATTTCAATTTTTTTGAATAGATTTTGATTTAGCTCAATCAATGTGTCTGTCGTACAATAGCTAATCGAACTTACATAATAGTATATTATTATATTTATAGCTCTTAATAATAATAGACTATTATTAATAACTTAGCAGTTTAATCTAGAAAGATTCGAGTATTGTAACAGCAGATTGCATACTATTTTTGCTGGTATAGAAATGGGGTGAAAAGCGAATACCACCAGCACGGTGAGCACACATGACTTTATTCTGCATTAAATATTGATAAAGTAGTTCATGGTCTTTAGTTTTTGATTTAAATGTCACAATTCCAGCATATCGGTTATCACTGGTATCAGTAATTATTTGTATATCAGGAATACTTTCTAACAAATTGAATAAAAAATGAACATTTGATAAAAGTTTATTTTGTACTTCGGATATACCAACTTCAAGAATTAGGGATAAACTTGCTCTTAGCGCGTGAATACCAAGCATATTAGGACTGCCACATTCAAAGCGTCGCGCATTTTTTGCACTCTTCCAATCTTTTTGCTGGAAATCATGCGGATTTTCGATCATTCTCCAACCAAATTGGTGTAATTCAAGTTGTTGTATACGACTTTGACGACAATAAAATACTGCCACACCTTCGGGTGCTAACATCCATTTGTGCCCATCGGCCATTAAAAAATCGATTTCACATTGTTGAACGTCAATCTCGACAGCAGCAACACTTTGGATTGCATCGACACAAAACAAACAACCATGTTGTTTGCAGGCATTTCCAAGTACGGCAAGATTAAGCTTTAAGCCTGTTGAATATTGTACTGAGCTAACTGATAATATTCGCGTATGGGAGTCAATTTGCTTGATTAAAGCCAATTCAGGACTTGACTCACTATTTAAGTCAATTAATTTAACTTCAACACCTTTATTTTTTAAAGATTGCCACACAATTCGATTTGATGGAAATTCTTGATCGCTGATAACAACATTATCCCCTGAATTCCAGTTAGTTCCATGAGCAACAACAGATAATGCTTCCGAAGTATTTTTCAAGAGCGCAATCTCATTAGTAGAGGCGGCGTTAATTAACTGAGCCAATTGTTCACGAAGTTCGTGTTCGTTTTCCATCCACTCAAGGTAATTTAATGAACCTAAAGTGTTATTTTCTTCAGCGAATGCTTGAACCGCTAGTGTCGTCCGAGTTGGCCAAGGTGAAACTGCCGCATGATTCAAATAACTTATATTTTCATTTAAGTTAAATTCTCTTTCAATTAATTGAGTAATTTGACTATTATTTGACATTCTAAACTCCGTTTTAATGTTCTGTGGGTGTATATTAACAATAAAACTTAAATTTGATAGATAAAATAGTAATATCAAAGAAAACATGTAATATCTTGCTATTGATGTTCTATTTTAGATTTTAAGATTTGTAAAAACACTGTATTATTACTTTAAAAAAAAGAAATTAAATCTTATTTATATCAATAGCTTAACAAAATAACGGTTTTTAAACAGACACGTAATTTGTATAATAAAACCTAAAATGTAACCAGACGTAAATGAAAAAACAAAACGATATTCAACTACTACGACAGTACCTTTCTAATAATATTGTTGGGCAAAAGCAACTACTCGATAGTCTAATTATAAGCCTGCTGACAGGAGGCCATATTTTAGTTGAGGGCTTACCTGGTTTAGCAAAAACCACCTCAATTAAAACCTTAGCCGATGGGGTTCATGCTGGCTTTAATCGAATACAGTTTACTCCCGACTTATTACCAAGTGATTTAACGGGTTCTGAAATTTATAATCCAGAAACACGTAAGTTTGACTTTCAAAAAGGTCCGTTATTTAATGAAATAGTACTGGCCGATGAAATAAATCGAGCACCAGCTAAAGTCCAATCGGCTTTATTAGAAGCAATGCAAGAAAAACAAATAACCATTGGTAACCAAACTCACCAGTTACCGGAGTGTTTTATGGTAATGGCAACACAAAATCCAATTGAACAGTCTGGTACATACCCTTTGCCAGAAGCTCAAATGGATCGATTTTTGATGCACGTTATTGTTGATTATCCCAATGAACAAGAAGAATTAGACATATTAAAATCGGAAAAAAGTAAAATAACAAATCAAAAAGAACAATACAATCCTGTTTCGATTGATACTATTTTGGCTGCTAAAAAAGATTTATCAGAAATTCATATCGAAGAACAATTACAACGATATATTGTTTCAATTGTTATTTCGACTCGAAATGCCGGAAAATGGGTTAAAGAAGCAAAAGATTGGATTGAAGTTGGAGCGTCACCTCGTGCCAGCATGGCAATTTCAAAAGCTGCTATTGCTTATGCTTATTTGGATAATCGAGATTATGTCACACCTGACGATATATTAGCTGTTGCTCATAACTGCCTTAGACATAGAATTATATTGAGTATTCAAGCAATAATGGCAAAAGTTGATAAAAATGAATTAATTTCAAATTTATTAAAAGCTGTACCAATTCCATAAGTTTTTATATATGGCTATATTTAATAACAATAAAAAAAATAAACTTGTATCACTGTTACAAAATTTGCTAACGGCATCTTCGGATGCATCAGTATTGACTAAGGTAGAAATTAAAGAGCTATTAACAGAATACTTTTCAACTGCGATGCGTTTACCAGAACAAAAAACATTAAAAATGCAGGGTGAGCATTTGTCTTCAATGCGCGGTAGTGGGCTTGAATTTGAAGAATTAAGACTTTATCAACCAGGTGATGATGTTCGAAGTATTGATTGGAAAACTACAGCACGTTTAGATAAACCCTATGTTCGAATCAATAAAAAGGAACAAAGTTCTTCTGTTTTGATCTATTTAGATTTCAGTAACTCAATGCACTTTGGTACACAGGTACGATTAAAATCTTCTCAAGCTGCTCGACTGGCAGTGTTATTAATCGCTAAATGCATGAAACAGGAAACTGAAATTACAGTTGCGGTATGCAATGGCATCAAAACTGAATTTTATAATAAAAAATCTGGTTCAAAATATATTCTTGAGTTAATTTCTGATATCAATAAATCAACATTAAAAACTGATGCTATTGAATCACAATCAAATTTTACGAATTCATTAGAGGGAATTGCTTTACTCTCTAAAACTTATGAAAATGTATATATTTTGAGTGATTTTAAAAATTTATCTCGATCAACAATACCCGCGATTGCTAGCTTAGCAACTACTGGTTTAATTAAACTAATAAAAATCACCGACCCTATTGAATACAAATTACCAAATATTGGTAAAACAAATTTTTTTGATATCAATAGTAATAAATATCTAAAAATTAATACAAACTCATCTCAATTAAGAAAAGAATTGATTGAAAAAATGGAAGCCCGTGATAATGGACATAAAATTATAGCAGAAGAAATTGGCTTAAATATAGATCATTGTTCTACCATTGATAACACAATGAAATTTTTTATCCGCACCGGGATGAACCTATAATTAGCATGGATATTTATGACATAATTATAGAACCACCTCGCGCTACAGTAGTTATCAACTTAGATAGTAATTTTATAAGCCTATTTATCATCGCTGTAGCATTACTTATAAGTGTTATAATGGCATTGTATTATCGGCGTTTTATTGCAATTGCTTGCTTACATTATATTACTACCTTATTAAAGAATGAAAAAATCACTTATAAGCACTTTGCTTTTTTATTAGCTAGAATTCTTTGTTATCGCCATAAATATACTCAAATTTCAAAAGAACGACCTCCCATTAACGGATCTAAGAAAAAACAATATTTGTGGTTTGATCTTGTTGAAACACTAAATGAGGCTCGATATGGGAAAACAAATTTCACCGAGAAAACTCAGACTAATTTACCTAAAACAGCATTAGAATGGCTTCGATACTCGTAACAGAAATTAATTTTCTTTATCCATACTGGTTATTAATAATACCGGTGATCTGGATTTTAGGGATAATTTTATTAAAGTACTTCAATAAATATAATGTGCTACAAGATAATATTATTTACCAGCACACAAGTATCTCTTTGCTGACAAAGACAACAGAAGCCGTATATAAGAAAAATAATACTTATTTTATAATTTTTTTAGCTGGCCTTAGTTTAGCCGTTATTGCTTTATCCCGACCTCAATCATTTAGTGATTGGCTCCCAGAAAAACCTATTGGACGCGAGGTTGTCTTACTTATCGATATTTCTCAAAGTATGAGTATTCGAGATTATAAATATAACAACAAGGATATCACCCGGTTTGATGTATTAAAGGGCATTGTAAATAACTTTATTTCAGAACGAACAAATGATCATTTTTCAATTGTTGTTTTTTCGAGTAAGGCAGCAACATTAGTACCCATGACAAAAGATAATCAATTAACCAGAAGAATGTTAGATAGGTTGACGCTTGGTTTGTTAGGAGAAGAAACAGCAATTGGTGATGCATTAGCCTTATCGATTAAACAATTCAAAAATGGTCATGAGGCTAGACCATTACTAATTATCTTTTCTGACGGTGATAATACCGGTGGGGGAATTAATCCAAAAGAAGCACTGGCACTTGCTAAAGCACTTAAATTTAAAATTTATACTGTTGCAATCACCAGCCAAAACTTATCAAACTCTAGTGCTTCAGAGTTGGAATTTAAGAGTCTTTCAACGAAAACTTCTGGAAAATATTATCATGCAAAAGATAGCTTTTCATTACAAAAAATAGTAAACGATATTAACAGACAAGAAAAAACGATAACACCTAAGCCCAATAGGCGTAAAATTTTAGAATGGTATTATATTCCAATATTATTGAGTATATTGCTGATTTCTTGGTCACAGTTTTTGGTTTCAAGAAAATGAGTGACTTCTTATTCATTAGTTATTTAAAATTACTGTCATTTGAGAGACCTTTTTTTCTGTTTCTCGTTTTTCAACCTTTAATATTTCTTTTTTTAAAGCGAATGAAAGTCAATAGCTTGTCAAAATATTCTGAAAAACTATTATGGCCATGGAGTATAAATATATCAGAACAGTATTTTAAAACACAAAAAGTCCTAAGTGTAATGGCGTGGATTTTAATAGCAGTTGCAGTATCTGGCCCTAGATTGCCTAATTTGAATAAAACCTTGTCCGAAAGTGATAAAAATATAAAAAGTGATGTATCTATAATGGTAATCACTGATATTAATGGAATTACTGAAACCGAGTTTGATTCCTATCTTATAAAGTTAAATGATTTTATTGACAAACTAAATGGAGAACGAATAGGTTTTGTAGCACTTAATTCAACTAGTGCGTTAATATCACCATTAACAAATGATTATAATGTCAGTCACTTTTACCTGAAAAAAATGTTTGATATTACAAATTCTAAAATAAAAACACATTCTAATGATCTTTATAAAGCGTTAACTATATCCAATAATGAAATTGCAAGTAATAAATCCACATCAAGTGTTATAATTTATTGGTCTGATTATACCCGAAATAAAATAAGCAATAATCAACTGCTAAAAACTAAAATTTTATTAGAAAAGTTAGCTGTAGATAAAATTACTGTTATTCCAGTTTGGAATGACAGTAATGAGTCGGATATAAATTCTGATGACATATTGTCTATATTTGGAAATTTATCGTCGGAGTATATAGATTTAACATTTCTAGAAATTTATGAAAAGTATTTAGATGATTTAAAGTCAACTACCTTATTTGATATGAGCAAAAATCACAGCCATCAACAATTATTTAGTTATCCATTAATAATAGGATTGATTTTATTATTAATATCATTCATTCCTGTCCAATTCATAAAATCTAGTAGGTTATCTAATGTGGTTTAAACTGTTACTAGCCTTCCTATTTAATTGTATTTTAATTACTCAATCTAATGCAAGTTCACTTATAGAAGAAGCATATCGTTATTTTCAAGATGAAGATTATCAGTCGGCAATAATTTTATATTCAAACGCTAATGGTTATTTAGCAAGAATGGGGGAGGGTAGTTGCGCGTATAGAATAAATGATTTTGAATATGCAATTAGACAATTTACTTCGGCTTTATTAAACGCACAATTAAATCCAGATAAACATAAAGCATTATACAATCTAGCTAATTCTTATTATAAAAATCAAGAATTTATTAAAGCAATTGAAACATATAAGTACCTTTTAACTTTTACTCCAAACTCTGAACAAACTCAAGGGAATTTATGGTCTGCTCAATCCATGTTGATTGATAAAATAAAAAATAATACTTTATATGAAAACAAAGAAAGTACAAATTATCAACAGATAGATGATGAAACCGAATTAGAATCGGAAGAAAAATTTTCTCATATAGAGAAAATAGGTTATTTGCGCACTTTAATTGGAGATCGTGTTGCTGAAGGCGAGTTAAATGCTATTGCAGAAAAAGGAGAGAGTGTTAATAAGCTTGTTGCGAGAGCAAAACAAATTAAAAATTATCTTACAGCAATTAAAAAAATTGAGTTTGTAGAAGATCATCCCATTCAAATTTTAAAGTCAATTATTGCATTAGAAATGAAAAAATAATTTATGAAACTTTTTTTAAAAACTATTTTAATTTTTATTCTTTTGATCTTATCAATAGAAACTAGCATGGCAAAAAAAATATCTGCAATGTTTGAAATTACAACTAGTGAGCATGTTTATGCTATCGGTCATCCTGTTGATGTGATATTTGAAACCCGTAATCATAATCAATCGTTAAGCTCATTAAACCTTGATGTACTAGAAAAAGATTTTATCGTGCATGATTTTAATGTTGACAAGTTTGAAGATTTTGTTGATGGTAAATTTATACGCGTTGAGAATTTAGTGGCAAGGTTATATCCTAAGCGTACAGGTAATTTAAAAATACCAAGTTTTAAATTAGGCCGATTAAAAAGTAAAGCCATATTTCTTAATATAATAAATGATTTTAACAGTGCAATACAAATACGTACAACTAATGTTAAGAAAACATATTATCAACGAGAACCAATAAATATTTATGTTGATGTATTTTATCGTCAAAAGAAAATATTATCGAGCATTGGTGAACTAAAAAATAAAGATTTTATAACGAGTGAGTCTGTTAAAACCGAGTATACAATCACTCGGAATGGTGCAAGTATACCTGTGGAACGTTTTTCTTGGATAATAACACCACTAGTTGAAGGTAAACAAATATTAAAATTACCAATGATCAAAACTGGCGGGAGAAGAATGTATCCATCAGGGAATCTTAAATTAAATATTTTACCACTGCCAAGTACATTACCCAATTTTGTGCCAGTATCAGCACAATTAATTAGTAACAATCAAATTACAAATGAAAAACTTTGGATCAATAAAGTCTATTTTTGGACATTTACTATCATAGGGAATGGTTTAAATGAAAATATATTGGAAAAACTATTAAGTAAGCAATTAAAAACTAATTTTAATATACGTTACTTTCCTAGAACATATAAAAAAGAGCGGACTGCGGATGGCACACAATATAAAATTGATGTTAAAATCCCATTTAAGCTTTATAAAACTGAACGATATCAATTGCCTGTAATTGATATACCTTATATTGATATTGTTACAGGTCTTTTAGAACATACTTATTCAAGAAAAATATCGTTGAACGCAACTAGTCACTTAATTGAAAATAGTAAACTTATATTTTCACTTATCTTGTTGTTATTAATCTTTATTCAACCACTTTCAAAAATAATAAAGTTTACTTATATTAAATATCGTTATCGAAAATGTTATGCAGCAATCAGCCAAACAACAAATCCCAATAAAATCAAAGATATATTATTTCAATTAACACCTAGGTTTAATAATCAATCCATTATGACACTAGCTGGATGGGAAGACTTAGCAGCTACACAAAATAGTAATCAACAAGTGACATTAAATAAAATAAGTAAATTATTAAACAGTTCCATCTATGGTAAACAATACTCAGAAAATGATATCGTAGTTTTAAAGAATTTAATTAAAAGCCTAATATAATTAAGGCTAATTATGAAAACAGAAGAAAATTTAAAGTTAATCTTTTTCCATTCATTTAAAGCATAATAAAGATCAGGTAAATTATTTTCGGTTAGTGCCGAAAGTAATTTAATGATTAAATATATTAAATTATTTTTTATAAGCCTACTTTTAATACAAAATGCAATTGCAGAGTCTCATATAATGTATGCGCATTTTATCGATGTCGGACAAGGCGATGCCACACTATTACAATTTCCCTGTGGAATTGTGTTAATAGATGCAGGAGCTCAAGATGATGGACACGTTACTAAACTAACATCTTATTTAAATAAATTTTTCACTAAAAACAAAAAATACAATAATACTATTAACACCATAATAATTACACACACGCACATAGATCATACAAGAGCTTTGCGTGAAGTTGTTAATAAATTTACAGTGAATAACTATATTGATAACGGTCAATTAGAAGGTCCTGGTACACTGAATCCTAAATGGCTTAGAAAGGTAGCTAAGCAAAAAAAAATTTCAGTCAATGTTATTATCGATAAAAATATAACCGTTTTAGAAAATAAAATGGGGTTCAGTAATTCAGCTATTGATCCAATATCATGTGATTCTATCGATCCAGAAATTCGGATTTTATCTTCTAAATTAGATGAAAACCCTGGTTGGCCACATAGTAGTTTTGATAATAAAAATAATCATAGTATCGTAACTCGAGTTGATTTCGGAAAATCATCATTCTTATTTACCGGTGACCTACAAGAAGATGCAATAGACACACTATTAGAATATTATAATCAAACAGATATTTTAGATATTGATATTTACCAAGTAGGGCATCATGGATCACATAATGCAACCACCAAAGAGTTATTAGAAAAAATGTCTCCAGCTATTGCTGTCATCTCAATGGGAAAATGGGACTATGGACGAGACACATCAAAACAGTTTTCTACATGGTCTTACGGTCACCCAAGAATTAATATATTAAATAAACTAAAAAATCAAATTAAGCGTAGACGATCATATACTGTTGAAGTTGCTGGAGCTGTAGGTGCAAAAAATTTTAAACCCTATAAAGTAAGCAAAGCTGTTTATGGAACAGGATGGTTTGGGACGGTTATTATTCGAGCTGATAATAAAGGTAAATTTAGAGTTACTCATTATAAATAAAATTTTAATCACAACTCAAAATGTATTCTCATGTCCATGATGATATAATCGAACTAGCAGGTAATATAATTTATCGAGATGCCAAAATCTGAGATCCAAAGTATGCGGTATCAAATGTTAAGACTTCATTAAATAAAACGGCTAATTACTGTTGAAGACATTAATGGTGTGGTTAAAAAAAACCAAAGAACCTGTGGGAAAATAGTAACAAATAACACTAAAAACTTATCCTAAGTGTAAAATTGTAAAGGATTTTTTATGGAAAAACAACATCACGAGGCACAATTTTTATGCGGCGCAGATGATTTGTTAGTTGATTTTGACCGAGCGGTTAAAGTATTTAACGAATTTGTTTCTGGTTGTCGAGGTTTATATGAAATTGGTCCAGCCGTAACTGTTTTTGGTTCAGCACGTTTTAAAGAAGATCACCGTTATTATCAAATGGCTCGAGAATTAGGTCGAAAATTGGCTGAAAATGGTTTTGCAGTAATCACTGGTGGTGGCTCTGGGATTATGGAAGCGGCTAATCGTGGCGCAAAAGAAGCAGGTGGTATTAGTGTAGGATGTAATATTGAACTTCAAAAGGAACAAATTATTAACCCTTATGTTGATATTACACTGAATTTTGATTATTTTTTTGTTAGAAAGGTCATGCTTGTTAAATATTCATCCGGTTTTGTGTTTATGCCGGGTGGTTTTGGCACTTTAGATGAAATGTTTGAGACACTAACATTAGAGCAAACCGGAAAAATAAAATCATTTCCATGCGTCGCTATGGGAGAAACATTTTGGAAACCAATGGTAGATTTTGTTCTGGGAAGTATGTATCGGGAAGGAACAGTACAAGCAGGCGAAGTAGAGGTTGAAATTTCTAATTCAGCTGTTGACACTGTCGATTATATAGTAAATAAAAATCATCAGTCATAAAATATATGTGATATTTTACCTAAGCTTTACTTGTGTTCTACACCTAAGTGCTAAAATTAGTTTAAAGAGAGAGAAAAGCACTCAATTACAGTTCTAACATTCAGGTGAATATCATGTTAACAGTAAGTGGTTTATCAAAATTAGCAAACGTCACGGCTGACTCAGTGCGTCATTATGTCCGAATTGGATTATTAAATCCAAAACGGAATCAAAATAATGGTTATAAGATTTTTGAAGGAAGTGATATTAAAAAAGTTAAATTTATACGGCAAGCCAAAGCATTGGGGTTTACTTTAAGTGATATTAGTAAAATACTGAATCATAGCTACAAGGGAAAATCAGCGTGTCCTGTTGTTAGAAAAATAATTGAAAAACACATAGAAGAAAACAATGTGAAAGTAATGGAGCTTGTGGCATTACAAAAACGCATGGAAGATGCACTTAAACAATGGCAAACCATGCCCGATGGTGAACCCGATGGTCATGCTATTTGTTATTTAATTGAGTCAATTAAACTTTAATTTTAATTTACAGGGTCATAACTCTTTTATATGATTTAACAACAAAAATTTACATTTATTTTTACCTACTTAACAACATTTACTTCGACACCAGACACATTCGCAGTTAATATGATCGCAGCTTTTATCATGACGATTACTGCGGTAATGAACATTAGCCAAGGGTTGTAATAAATTTTTGTACCAAGATGGTTGATATTGACGACGTAACATGGCTCGTATATCACTACGTGATGCCAGTTTTTTAAAAAACCAAGAATAACCGCGGTTTCCAAGCATGCTATAAAGCGTGCGATTAACTACAGAAGTTTTGAGCTGAGGCATTAACTCTCGCTGCCATAGTGTGTTGTAATTTTCATGTGTTAATAAACTTTGTGCTGCAAGAAGACCCGACGAAATAGCCAGTCGCATACCAAACCCCCACATGGTGTCCTGAAATCCTGCTTGTTCTCCAACAAGTGGATGACGACCACTATAAGCATTATCAGGGATATGAAAATTTCCAGTCCCCCCATGCGCTTTTGGATTTTTCATTTCAAGTCCGACTAAATTCTGAAAGGCTAGTATGGTTTTTTGTACATAATTTTTTTCATGTTTGAAACCGCGAAACATACAACTTTTCACAGTACCAAAACCATCCATTACTAATAGATAGGCGTACCCCTTGGGCGCAAGACGATCATCACATATCACCCAAAACCCATTTTCCATGTCAGTTTCAAAGTGATAGCCCACCGCAATCGCATCTGCCGCCTTTGGACCTGCTGCGAGAATTCCTTGTCCTGTCATTTTGGTTAGCCGAGTATTAAAGCGAACTTCTACACCAAGTGATAGCGCTTGGTTTAATAATGCAGTGTCCAATGATTCCGAGCCAGAACCTCGTTCAACCATATAAAATATAGGTTTTTCACTATTTATCTGGTATGTTTTATTTTTATAGTCATAAACTTTTCCATGAAAACACGGCATATGTTTAAAATCTGTTGTTAAACCTGATTTTGTAAATATTGACAACACATCTTCTTTTGTTGTCCAGTTTTCTAATCCCTGAAAATCTTTAGCGAAACGATAACCTACCTCTTTATGTGCTTCATACACTATAACTTTGCAGCCTGCTTGTGCGAGTGTAATAGCAGCAGCTAATCCTGCGGGCCCAGCACCAGCAATTACGATTGGAGTTTTTGTAATATGATCGATTTTATTATTTAACATGGTATTAGCAAATAATTTTTTTAGTAAACAAGATTATATATTTATTGGATAAGACATTTTATCAATGTAGATGTTCTTACCATATATTTTTAATAATATTTTTCTATCGCAATATTCCCAGGTTCTCGACGAGTATGCCGAGACATGCCTCGATTTTCTAACAGAGCGGTAACATCGGCTATCATATTAGAATTACCGCATAACATAATGTGGTTTGAATCCGAGGTTAATTTTAAATTTACTTGTTTTTCAAGCATGCCATTTTCCAAACTAGTGGTAATGCGTGAATGAATGGTATTGTCTATTTTCTCTCGAGTAATAAACGGTACAAAACAAAACTGATTTTGGTGCTGTGATTGAAAGGTATCAAAATCAGTACGATATACCAATTTTTCAAACGACTTTACTGAATAACACAGTATAATTTTTTTAAAATCTTGCCAAAGCTCGGGTGTTTTTAACATAGATAAAAACGGACCAATCCCCGTACCGGTTGCAAGTAACCATAGAAAGTCCACTTTAGGTACTTCATTTAAAGTGAGAAAACCACTAGCTCGGTCAGATACTTGCACATTATCACCAATGGCCAAACTGGTGAGCAGGGGGCTTAATTTACCATTTTTAACGCTATTAAAATGAATTTCTAATACTGAATCATCAGGTGAATTGATTAGTGAATAGGGACGAGCAAGTACCTTACCGTCAACTTGAAGTCCAATATTAACGAATTGACCGGCTTTAAACTGCAATGGAGTTGTTTTGATTTTTAGAGAATATAAATCAACACACCATTGTTTTTTCTCAATTACTTTTCCGTGTAGCCACGTTGTCATTTTTATACCCTCAGTTTGTTATGCATTCACAAGCTTTTTCATATAATTCATCACGACGTAAACTAACGGTTAATGGCTCACGATCGTGTCCGGCTAAAACCTGATACACATTTATATTTCCATCATCAAAGTGATAGGCTGATCCCGACATATACAAGCGCCAAACACGGTAAGTTGCTTCACCAACAATTTTAACCGCTTTATTTTTGTTTTTTTCCAGAGCATTAACCCAACGTCGTAATGTTAGCGCATAGTGACGGCGTAAACCTTCCACATCAATAATCTCAAAACCGGCATTCTCCATGGCAGTATTGACACTACTGATACGTGCTAGTTCACCGTCAGGAAATACATAACTATTAATGAAACGAGTTAAGGGCGTATCTTGCCAACCGTTATCGGTGGTAATTCCGTGATTCAAAAACAAACCACCCGGTGCCAGTACGCGTTTAATTGTTTTGAAATAAAGTGGGAAATTATCAACACCTATATGCTCGAACATACCAACACTAACAACTCGATTATAAAAAACGTCAACGGGTAGGTCGACATAACTTCGTAGTTCAACCGTCACCCTGTCCTGTAGTCCACATTTTTGAATCCGTTGTTGAGCAAAATCGAACTGTTCTCGGCTCAATGTAATTCCATGAGCTTTAACGCCGTATTTTTTTGCTGCCCAACAAATTAAAGCACCCCAGCCGCAACCAATATCCAGTAATGTTTGATCCGGTGCTAAACGCAGTTTTTTACAAATATAATCTAATTTGTCTTGTTGAGCATGATCAAGTGTTTGATTGGTGTCAGAAAAATAAGCACAAGAATAAACCATTTCTTTATCTAGCCACAAATTGTAAAAATCATTACCAACATCGTAGTGGTGGGAGATAGTTTTTTTTGTATTAGCTCTCCTAGACTGACTTGAGCGTATTAAATGAACACTATTATCATTTTGAAATCTAGGCAACAAAAAGGCCAAACGCATAATACGTATCTTTGTTGTCCATGATAGGTTCAAATTACCAAGATACGACACCAGATTAAATAAACATTCAATATCACCAACAATATCAATTTCCTGCATTAAATAATCTTCAGCTAAATGCAAGACGTTGCGATGAAAAATCAAATCACGTAATACACCCGGTTGTTTAATTATTATTGTACAGGTGGCATCGTTATTAGCAACAGCGAATTCACCATCCCATAATTGTATTGCAACCAAACCATGGTAATGAGTAAGAATTTCTCTAACTATCTGGTGCCCGACTGTTGCAGCCTGTAATTTGACCTTTAGTGGGTTTTTCATGGTTATCTCCTGATTTAAGTTCACTAATAATATGTAAAAATCATCTTTTTAAGCACTTATTTGAACCCCTGTAAGTTAAGTATAAAACTTAGGTGATACACACAGGTCAAGCTGATTGATAACTAATTTTTCTAGGTGCTAAACTTGGTATTAGAGGAGTAAAATAAAATAAAATAAACTAAATGGATCTTATACTATCAAATTATTTATAATTTTGAGCGTAGTACACAATATGACCGAGAAAATAGCAAACAAGTTAATTACAGCACTGTTAGATAAATCTGCGTATGATCATTCGACGTACAAAATTACTTTACTCGAAACCCATATATCATGGGTTATACTCACTGGAGAATTTGCATATAAAATTAAAAAGCCCGTTAACCTTGGATTTCTTGACTTTTCAACTGTAGAGAAACGTCATTTTTATTGTAATGAAGAATTACGTCTTAACTCTCGACTGGCGCCACAACTTTATTTAGCGGTTGTTACTATTAACGGTTCAAAACAAAAACCATATATTAATGGTGACGGTAAAGTTATTGAGTATGCTGTCAAAATGCGTCAATTTTCACAACAAACACAATTTGATCGCTTGTTAGAAAACAATAAACTCACCGAAATGCAAATAGATTCTCTTGCATCCACTGTTGCCAAATTTCATAGTGAAGCTGAAATAGCAGATAAACAATCAGAATACGGTAATTCAGAAACTATTTTAACTCCGGCAATTGAGAATTTCACTCAAATTAAGAAACAACACGATTTTATATGTGATATTGATCAATTAAAACAATTGGAAGATTGGAGTTATAATTATTATTATTCACATAAAAATACATTTTTTCATCGAAAAAATAATAATTATATTCGTGAGTGCCATGGTGATATGCACTTACGAAATATTGCTTATTGGCAAGATGAAATAGTAATCTTTGATTGTTTGGAGTTTGATGACAAACTTCGCTGGATCGATGTTATTAGTGAAATTGCTTTTAGTGTAATGGATTTAGATGAACGAAATAAACAACATTTAGCCTGGCGTTTTTTAAATGCATACTTGGAATACACTGGTGACTATTCTGCTATTACTGTTTTTCGATTTTATCTTGTTTATCGCGCAATGGTAAGAGCCAAAATAAATTGCATCCAATCTCAGCAAATCCACGCGGATAGTTTACTTCAACACAAATTAATTCAAAACTATAACAATTATATTAATCTTGCATTAAATTATACTAAAACAAAACAAACAAAATTAATTATTACACATGGTTTATCCGGTACGGGGAAAACCACATTAAGTCAAAAAGTACTCGAAAAAAAATCATTAATACGACTTCGAGCCGATATTGAGCGTAAACGGTTATTTGGCTTAGATGCTTTATCCTTCTCTAATTCTAATCTAAATTCTAATTTATACTCAAAAGTAGCAACAGATAAAACATACCAACAGCTTTTTAAGTTTGCCAAACCGATATTACAAAATGGTTGGTCAGTAATAATCGACGCGTCATTTTTGGATGTAAAATACCGCCAGCAAGCACTATTACTGGCAGAACAAAATAATGCGCAATTTATTATTTTGGATTGTCACGCCAGCAAAGCTAAATTACAACAAAGAATAACAACACGATTAGCTTCAAAAATAGATGCATCTGAAGCATGTCATACTGTTTTAGAGCAGCAAATAAAAGACTACCAACCAATAACTACAAAAGAACATAAATACACTATTCAAATCAATACCGAGCACCCCCTCAAGGATATACAATTTTTGATTTAACGGGGAGGGGGGTGAATGCACATCCGGTGCAGCATAGGGCAATTTTTTGGGTGCTAGATCGAAAAAAACCAGCCACGCCGGATCGCGTTATTAATAATAATGATATTACTAATAACGTTCTCAATGGTTTCA
>UOFS01000027.1_pt1 | contig 36762 bp, 36 predicted proteins | sample 1989581 | NCBI WGS metagenome assembly UOFS01 (sample SAMEA4712198, study PRJEB27164) | hydrothermal vent metagenome | biome: marine basaltic hydrothermal vent biome; feature: marine hydrothermal vent; material: mineral | place: Pacific Ocean | collected 2011-06-14/2011-07-23 | depth 1691 m | reverse complement strand
GCGACCTGGTGATTGACGGGTCGGCTGTGGAATATCTGCGCCAGCTTTCCAATGCTTTGGTTCACTAAGTAGAGGACGTAAGTCATGCAACTGAATCCATCCGAAATTAATAGATAGATCTCAATTAGGTAATTTCGCTCGCAATAATATTGCCATTAAGGCTGGAATCGTAATTAAAGTCACCAAGGTGGCAAAAATTAACCCCCACGATAGCGCTAAAGCCATCGGAGAAACGAATGGATCCATGCCACCCCAGCCATAGGCTGTTGGTAATAATCCCACTACGGTTGTTATTGCCGTTAATACAACCGCACGTAAACGTCGCCGACCTGCTTGCATAATAGCATCATAGGCATTAACCCCCTGCTTTAATGCACGCTGTATAAATACCAATAATATCATTGAGCTATTGACCACCACTCCGGTTAAGGCAACCATACCCATCGTCGAGAAAAACGATAATGGCATCGGTTTCCATAACAAATCATGCACATAAAAACTTAAAATTACGCCAACTGCCCCAAATGGTATCGCTAACATAACAGCAAATGGATAACCGATATGATTAAACTGAATTGCTAAAATAAAGTATATTCCAATCAAGGCAAATAAAAATGCAATACCCAAACTTTCAAAAGATTCTTGATTTTTTTCTTGCTCACCACCAAAGTTAACAGAAACATTTTCTTTAGTATTCCCCAACCAAATATCTTTATTATTTTTAACCATTCTATTCAACGATAAACTCGTAATAACTTTAGGATCAACATTGGCCATAACTCTAAGCACTTGACGACCTTCACTATGTCGGACAGTAGCTACCGCGGGTACTTGTTCTATACGTGAAATTTTATTTAACGGTATTAAACCATTTCGATTGTTTGGGATTTCGATTGTTTTTAAATAATCTACATTTTTTGAAATATCATCGGGTAAACGAATAGTAACATCTATTTCTTCTTTACCTCGACGTATAGTTGAAACCCGTAAACCACTAGCAATTGCCCGCACATGAGTTGAAACTGTAGCAAGATCAACACCAGCATAAATAGCTTTTTTACGATCTAATATGATCCGTAACTCATCATCACCACGCCTTAAATCAGTCTCAATAGATTTTACGCCTTTAATATTTTCTAGATATTTTTTTAGATTTTTAGCCACTTTTTTGCTCAAGTCAAACTGTTCGCTAATAATTTCTACCTGTAAAGCTCTACCAGTGGGCGGGCCAGGTTTCTTTGCGTGTAAGCTAATATCTAAATTTAAAAACTCTGTTATTAAAATATCTAAAATCCGATTCATTTCTGTTTGGGCATCATGCTCCGGCCGTAATAAAGTTGGGGTGAAAATAATGTGCAATTGACCAAAACGGCTACCGCGTTGTGTTAAAGGATCGTTTACACTGTCTAATGCCATTTTCCCAGCAGTGATAACAATACTTTCTAGTTTTGTTTGATCCAAATTTCGTCGAACCTCAGTATTAATTTCATGGAGAATAGCTTGCATATCCTGTAATGATGTACCACGTTTTGCAGTTGCGTGAATATAAAATTCTTCTACACCTTCCGAGGGGAATAATTCAAATTTCATTAGATTTGCAGACATAATAATAGAAGCAATTAATATCAAAAAAGAAAGCATCACAGTTAAAACCCGATGTTTTAACGACTTATCTAATACATAAGCATAAATATTTTCAAACTTTATAAGCCAAGCTCTTTCTTTTACATTTCTATGAGCATGTGTAAATTCTGAAACATGGCTCGGTAAAATAAAAAATGATTCTAACCATGATAATAATAATAAGGAAATTACAACGATTGGAATTGAAACAATAAACTTACCTATTATCCCAGACATAAACAACATTGGTAAAAAAGCCGCTACCGTTGTTAAAACAGTTGTCGACACAGGCCCCATTAATTCATACGCGCCAAGTGTTGCCGCTTTTGGTGGTGAGACTCCCTCCTCCATATGAAAAGTTATATTTTCTCCCACAATAATAGCATCATCAACTATCATACCGAGTACCATAATAAAACCTAACATTGATACTAAATTCAGGGTAACACCAATTGAATGCAATAAAAACAATCCTGATAAAAAGACTATTGGTAAGCCCCATGTAGTTGTTAGTGCCACAGAGGGTCGTAAAAATAATATCAAACATATAAATACTAAAAATAAGCCTACAATACCGTTGGTTGTTAACACACTTAATCTTAGTTGCGCTTTTTCAGAAAAATCTTGGAAAGTGCTAACTTTAACATCGGAACCATACTTTTTAGAAATTAAAGCAAGATACGATCTTATTTGTTTTACAGATTCGATAATATCACCATCTGCCTTTTTCATAACCAACATGACTAATGCAGGTTTGCCATTTACGTCGTAATATTCTGTTGGTTTTTCTAATTCCTCAGAAATAGTGGCAATATCCCCTAAACGAATTCCTTCACCAAATTCATTGGAACGAATAATTAAATTTTCCGCATCGGTAGGATCTTTAAACTGACCAACGATACGCAGAGATTTTTGTCCTTGAGGTGTATTAATTTCACCTCCTGGAGCATTAATATTCCAACTTTTTAAAATTCTTTGTAAGTCACCAATCGATATACGGTTTGACTTTAATTTTTGAGGATCAACAAGAATTCTGAGTTCACTTTTTCGGTTATTTAAAATTTGAACCTTAGAAACACCTCTAATATCAAGTAGGTCATCTTTAATTCGATCTCCGAGACGTTTTAATTCCAAATCGGTTACTGGAGCCGATATTGCCAGCTGAATAATAGGAAATACTCGACCATCAATTTCCAATACATAGGGATCATAGGGTAAATCAAGTGGTAATTTTGCTTGATCAATAGCAAGCTGCACATCACTTATCATACGCTCACGATTACTTGATTTAGAATCAAGCTCAAGCACAATCGTTCCCCTCGCCGGAAAAGATACAGATGTCATTTTGTCTATTCCATCTATAGACTTTAATTCCTGCTCAATTGGTGTAATGACTAATAGCTCAACTTCTTCTGGAGAACTTCCTGGGTAACTAATAGTGATACTTATTTGATCTAAATTAACATTTGGAAATGCTTCTCGATTGATGACGAAACTAGCATATATACCAATGACAATTACAAAAATCGAGATTAGATTTACAACTAAACTTCTTTGAACAAAAAACGCGATAATAGTTTTCATTTTATTTACTCACCTGATTGGTGATTAATTTACCTTGCTTTAATTTTAGCAATGCGATAGTTTTTTCGCGTAATATCGTTTGAGTATTATATACTAGTTCGGCTTGAGTACGTTCATTCTCAAATTGAATAACAATGTTAGTATCTGCTCGACCTGAACGATAACGTTTAACAATATCGTTATACTTTTTTATTTCTTGCTTATGTCTTGCCAAATAATTATTATTAATTTTAGTTGCTCTTTTTATATTAGTTATTAATGAATAACTATCATAATTCAAATCTTTTTCTAATTTTAGTATTTGTGTTTCGACATTAAGCTTATCAAGTTGTGATTGATACAGTTTATTATTTATGCCCCGCTCATCTAAAGCTTGATTGTATTCAAGTTTCACACCACCAATAATATCGTTATCGTTTATAGAACCTATAGCACTTGGTCCTTGAGTATTCAACGAACCAAGGCTAATCACAAGATCAAGTTTAGAACGTGTATTATCTGTGTCTACAGCAATTATTGATTCAACTAACTTTAAATTTAAGTTTAATATTTTTAATGCTGGATTATATTTTTTTACATTTAAACTAACCTCTTTAAATTTATATTCTTTATTCTTGGTAAAATGCACTCTAGGTTCGAAATTTATATCCCATGAATTCCCAATTAAACGGTTAATTGCTATTTCACTTTGCTCCCATACCAGTTTCAGTTCTTGATATTGACCTTGTAGGTTATAAAGTTGAGCACTAGATTGTAAAATTTCACCCTTCTCAAGAATTCCAAGTTCAATGTTTTTTTGAATGTAACTCTTTAACTTTTTAGCTCGCGTAATCGATTGTTTAGCCGTTTCAAGTCTAGCCATTAATATGGCAGCACCGTAAAAAAGTTCGATCGCTTGGATTGTAATTTCATCTCGTGTTATTAATTGAATATTTCTGGATTCACTGTAATTTAAGTCTACTGATGTTTCATCTAGTAAGTATTGACTGTAATTTTTATTCTGTAATAAATGCATCCTGTAGTTAATATCGACTCTAGTTGAAGATATAGGATTTGCTTGCGAGTTTATTATGACAAATTCACTATCATCAATACTATAACTGCTTTTTAACTCTATAGAATCACCAGATTGAAATATTTTATTAATACCTAAAGCTAAATTTGTCTGTGTTGATATCGCCCCAATAAAAGAACGACTTCGATTTAAGCCGCTACTCGCTGATAAATTCCAACCTAATTTACTCCTGATTGCATCAATATCACTTTTAGTTTTTGTTATATTGCGTTTGGTTATTTGTAAAGATTCGTGATTATCTAGTACTTTTTGAATGAAGCTTTCAAACGTTTCGGTAGTTCCATTAGCGGCATATACAGTAGAAACAATATTAGCCCCAGATAACAAAATAAACAATAACAATACAAACTTAAAAACTGTAAAACTAGTATATGTCACAGATAAACTTCTCCACAAAAAATATGTAATCAATTTAATAATATGTAATTTAATCTAAAATTGAACTTTTTACTTAGCTAATCTTGCTAGATTACGACTGTTTTTGCAATTGTAGATTAAAAAATATCATCATTGTAACATATTGATACAACTCTATACTTTAGTTTTATGCTTACTATAATCCCTCTCGAGGAATTAGAATGGTTTTTAAAGAGCAACAGTGCTCTAAAACCGAGCTGAGCTTATATGTAATTTGTGACTTAATTTTAGTGAGATACTAACGCCGTTTTTTGTTTTAAACGCTGTATTGCTTTTTGAATATCCGCTATTGAACGAATCCAGGGTTTTTTTAAAGTATGCGGAAACTTTTGGATTGCTAATTTCGCCTCATATCTGGTTTTGTAGGTTCCCACTATGAGATGGAACCAATCTTCACCATTTTGATGAGTTACGAAAACTGCGTATTGTCCCTTTATTTTTTCATAATATTTAAAATTAATGATTTTTTTCTTATCTTTTGATCCTAATATATGCAATATATATTTATGACTTTTTTGAGCCAAGATCCATTCAGCATCTTGCATCGAAAGGTTTGATTTTGGGGCAGTAAAACGTGTAATTTCAAATAGTTTGCTATTCGACTTACCTTTTTTAGGATCTGTAATAACAATCCAATTTTTTCTAGGATAGTCATCAGGTATAATTTTAATATTTATTTGCTTAGGTGAAATATATTTAATTTTATCTTTATGCATTTCTTTTAATATACCGTTACCATAGATAGTAACTCTACTTTTTTCGCCAAAACGTGTCCCAAATAAACTAACCGTCCTTTCAGATTTTACTGAGCTTAATAAAATTGGTTTAACAGTTTCTATTTCTGGAAATTTTTTACTTATTATTGTTGTTAATTTATTAACGTCATATTTTGATAAACCATTATTTTTTACTTGCTTAATTTTATTTTTTAATTTTTTTTGATGGTTCTGTGTAGTTTTGGTTAATTTCACGACTTGTGTTTTTTTAACTGTTTTTTTCTTTATTTTTTTTGTTAGTTTGATTTTTTTTACTTTAACTTTTATTTTTTTTACCGGTTTATCTATTTCGTATAAACTTGCAATTTTAGCCACATTTTCAATTGCGATTTTTCTCGTTAGATTTAATTCTATTTGTTTAAAATCATAAATAATTTGTTGCGCTTGTTGAATTTTAATATTTAATTCTTTTTTTGATAGCGATGTTGATTCTGGTTTTTTATCGCCATCTAAATTTACTTTAGCTGGTTTTGGCTTAATATCTACAGTTGCTATTTTTTGGTCTTCTTGATATTTTTTGCTGCCATCATACACGCTAAATAAGATGCCAAAAAATATAGCCATAATTGATATCGTAACTAAATATTTACGAATCGGAAAATTAAAGTTTTCTCTATCAAAAAAATCCTTCATTCCCATTTCTGTCATACCATTTTGTAATGCAAGATGACATAAATGATTAATTCGATGAGGAATGCCTTTGGATTTATCTAAAATAATTAAACAAGACTTCTGTGAAATCGGATTACTACCTTCAAGTCCTGCTATCGATAAACGGTGATAAATATATCTTTCAATTTGCTCGTGAGATAGTGGCTCAAGTTCAATTATATGAGTAATAAGTATTCGTAAATGCTTAAACTCCTCTAATTCTAATGTTGCTTTAATACTTAAATCACTAAGAAGTATAATACGTAATTTGGGATGATTCTTATCCCAACGATTTACCAACTCGAATACAGATTTTATTGTATCGATATTAAACCGATGTACATTATCAATAATCAATATCGGAATAAAATCGCTTTGTTCCAAATATTTAATATTATTGATACATATCTCTTTAAAATTTTTATTGTCATCAGGAATACCGCTTAAACCAAAACCAGCGGAAACATTAAAAAACATTTGATCGCTATTCATTTTAGCATTTGCTGAAAAATAACAAAATCTCAAGCTTTTATCTGAAACTTTTACAAAGCGTTTAATTAAACTTGATTTACCAATACCACGAACACCTCTGATATTTAATATCAAATTTCTATCTTGAACTAAATGTTTAAGTTCAGTCAGTCTACGAGCTTGTTCTGTTCCAAGATAAAAAAATTTATCATCAGGTTTTTTTGAAAATGCAGATTCACTCAGACCGTATAATGCTAAATAATCGGGAGTTGATTGTTCATCACGGGGAGTTAATTTTTTTTTATTCACGTTTTTTTTTGCTGAATGCTGAAATGACTTATTTGAGGTACCCGATCTGGTGTATTTACTATTCACAGTAAATCCAAAACTAAATAATTAATAACATTTAATTGCATAGCTGCTTCTTCCTGAGCATTGATTATGTGATTTTTTTATAATATCGTTATCACTTTATAATTAGCTAAGCCTTTATACAGAGTATAATTATACGTTAAAATGTATTCAAATAGTTAGCATAATTTACATTTTATTATTCGAGATCAATTTTATCGTTAATAGATTAATACTTAACTGTAGAATAATTCTAAAGCACTAAATAAAGTGCATGAAAAATATACAATTAATTTATTTCCTAGGAATATAATAAATTATTGTTATATGTAAGATTGCTAATGAGTATATTTTAGTAGTAACGGTCTGAATTTTTTTATTACGTTATGATCTTCACCTAATAAAGTAAAAATATGCAACATTGCACTACGAGCAAAATTATTATCGTAGTTAAATTCTAATTTAATTATTTTTTCTATTAATAATAACGCTTGTTCATATTTTTTATCAACGACGAAATAAGCTACCATTTGCTTAATCATTAATAAGTTATCTTTATTATTTTTAAACTCATCGTGAAAAACCTTAATATCATCAACTGAAGCAAGTATAGAACTAAAAAATAGCTGAATATGTAATTGTTGAATTTCGGCATCATTTTTCAATTCGGTGGGTAACGATTCAAGTAAGTTAAATGCTTCAATATCTCGTTTCTGGTGCTTTAATAATTTGCATACCGTTAACGGCAAACGAGGATTAATTTGATCTTCAATAATCGCATCTGATAAAATCTGATATGCCTTATCTAAATTACCTGCTGTATATTCGTGCATTGCACGTTCAATTTTAGAATCAGAATTTCGAACAACTAATTTATCGATTATTTTTTTTAGTTCAGATTCTATTTGATAACCATGAAAAGTATTAACAACTTCACCAAAACGAAACAGTTTTAGTGTTGGTACGCTAACAACAGAAAATTTTTTTGAAATAACAAGCTCTTTTTCAGTATCAATATTGACTAACAACAAACGCCCCTGATAATTATGTACTAATTTATCCAAAACTGGATACTGACGTAAGCAAGGCCCCGCTGTTCGAGACCAAAAGTTGGCTAACACAGGGCCAAGATTAGAATTACCAATAACTAACTCCGAAAAGTTTTTTTCATTAGCGTCATGTATTAGCTCAGATTCAATAGTTTCTATCATAATAATTCGACTTCATAAAGAAATATACGCCTAATTATAAATTATCTGTATACTTAATATATAGTGTTTTTAATTTATTACACATAATTTGATATGACAAAAATAATTATAGCCCTTATTTTTTTACTACTATTCACTCACGATAAACCCGCATGCGCCTCAAAAAATATTGAACAAGCAGGAGATGTTTTACAAGTTGTCATCCCTTCGGTTGCTTTTGTCAGTACGCTCTACTTGGGTGATAAACAAGGTCAAATTCAATTTTTGAAATCTTTCACTAGTAACTTTTTGATCACCAATGCTTTAAAGAGCATAGTTACGAAAAAAAGACCTAATGGTGGTTTACGTTCGTTTCCTTCTGGACACACATCAGCAGCTTTCCAAGGTGCTGCCTTTATACATAAACGTTATGGTTTTTTTATCAGCGTTCCCGCCTATTTAGCTGCTGGATTTGTTGGTTATAGTCGAGTTGAGTCAAAATTCCATTTTAATAATGATGTTTTTGCTGGAGCTGCAATTGGTATTCTTAATAGCTTTTATTTTACAACTCACTTTAAGAATTTCAATCTACGTCCGACTGTTCAAACGGGGGTCTTTGCATTACAATTTAGTATCCCTATATAAATTTTTTATATGACAAAATGTGTGATATGCTTAAATTCACTATTTAGTTAAATAAATTATGTCAATAATAAATTTAAGTACAGACGATGGTTCTGGCGTTATTACTACCTTCACCGGTGATATTTCAGGTGACGAGCTAATATTGGCTCAAAAAGATCGTTATTCCCCTACAAAAAAATTATTATTATTAAAATATATATTAGCTGATTTCACAAATACCAATAAGCTCGAATTATGTTCTAATGACGTATTGCAATGCAGTAATTTGAGCTTATATGCTTCTAAAGAAAATCCCAATATTTGCATAGCTGCGGTGATGAACTCAGATTTAGGTTATGGTCTTAGCCGAATGTGGCAAGCTTATACCGATGATATTCCATGGAATGCTAAAGTCTTTAGAACCAGAACAGAAGCCGAAGATTGGCTTCGACATGAAATTGATGCCAAGCTGAGTTTCTCATAATAACAGGAATTAAATATGGATTTTATAAAAATAATTAAAGCTTCAAGCGATAAACTCATGCTATCCCTAACCGTATTACTAGCTAGTTTGATTTATTCTCAAAATTCCATCTCTAGCGAAATTGCAGGTGTTAAAATTCCTGATAGCATTCAATCGGGAAATGTTGAATTAATATTAAATGGTGTCGGTATTAGAACAAAATTTTTTTTTGATATTTATATTGGTTCTCTATATCTTAAAGTTAAAGAATCAAATGCTGAAAAAATTATCAACAGTGCTCAAACTAAACGTATCAATCTGCACTTTTTATACAAGGAAGTTAATAAGGAAAAGTTAACCAATGGCTGGACTGCCGGATTTAAAAATAATAACACTCCGGAAATATTCACTATCTTAAAACAACGGCTCGAGAAATTTAATAGCTTCTTTAAAACTATGCACAACGGAGATAGTGTGCAATTTGATTTTATTAACGCGAAAAGCACAAAAATTACAATCAATAATACACTGCAAGGCGAAATAAACGGCGTAGATTTTCAAAAAGCATTATTACGCGTTTGGCTTGGAGAAGATCCTGCTGATTCGGAATTAAAGCAAGCTTTACTGGGAATTTCTGAAAATTGATTTTAACTGGCTTTAGCGCAATAACGTCGATTAAAGCCAAAATCCTTATTCTTGGCTCAATGCCGAGTGCCGCATCGTTATCCCAAACACAATATTATGCCCATCCACAAAATAGTTTTTGGTTTATCATGGAGTCATTATTTTCGGCAAATAGTAACCTCGGTTATCAACAGCGAGTCAAACTACTTCATGATAATAACATTGCAGTATGGGATGTCTTAAAAAATTGCAAACGTTCAGGCAGTTTAGATTCGGCTATCGAAAAAAACTCTATAGTAACAAATGATTTTAATGCTTTCTTTAATTCATTCCCTTCAATAAAATATGTTTTTTTTAATGGCGCAAAATCACAAACGGAATATTCTAAACATGTAACACCACATTTAATCTCTGGGCATCAACAATTAAACTATCATAAGTTGCCCTCAACCAGTCCGGCTATGGCATCGTTAAAACCCATCGAAAAACTCGAAATTTGGTCTATCATCAAAGACTCTCTCGATTGAATTTTGGTATATTCAGCTTATTAATCGCTAAAACGAGACTAAATTTGTTAAATAAGCATTCAATTAATGCAATAAGTTTAATTTATCCGTAAAATACTAACGATTATAAGATTACAATCAAAATTGGAGAAAAAAATTATGGCTAAAGCAAGTGCGCGTCACATTTTAGTAGATACCGCCGAAGAATGTGAAACATTAAAACAGCAAATTGTCGGCGGAGCAGATTTTGCAGATATCGCTAAAACGCATTCAAAGTGCCCATCGGGTTCTTCTGCTGGTGGTGATTTAGGTGAATTTAGCCCAGGTCAAATGGTAAAAGAATTTGATGAAGTTGTTTTTAGTGCTGATACAAACGTGGTTCAAGGTCCGGTACAAACTCAGTTTGGATATCACTTAATTGAAATCACAAATAGAACTGACTAGTAATCCGTAATCGTAGAATTATCAAATTAGATAGTTCTACGATTACACCAGATTCAGTTAATAGTGCAAACTAATCAAACCTATGGAATTTAATCCTCAGAATAATAATATTGCTTCAAAACATCCAGTTAACGCTTTATTTTTACAAATTCTAATCACGCTCTCAATTATATTTCTGATTATTGGCTTGCTAGCACCCATCTTTACTATTTCAAAATTAATTATTATTCAAAATACTTTTTCAATTATTAGTGGTATTCAACAATTAATAGAAAATGAACAGTGGTTTTTATTTATTATAATAACCAGTTTTAGTATAGTTTTGCCTGTAGTAAAAATAATTGTGCTCAGCTTATTAGTGAGCCATAAAATAGCGTCGTCAGATAAAAACAAGAAATACCTTGACTGGATTCATCGAATTGGAAAATGGTCAATGCTTGATGTTTTTGTAATTGCAATTTTAATCGTTGGTGTCAAATTAGGGCCGCTAGTAGACATTGAAATGAATTTTGGTTTATATGCTTTTACTATTTCAGTGATTTTAGTCTTGGTTTGTACCACGCACATTGTAAAACTCAGCAATAATGAATAATATTGAAACTGTTATTTTATACTCCTTATTTTCTGGACTTCCTATTTTTATAGGGGCTCTTATTTCTAAATTTGATTTTTACCGCACATCTGAATTAAAAGATGAGATACTGCATAGTATCATCGCGTTTGGTGGTGGAATTTTAATTTCTGCAGTTGCTTTAGTATTAATACCTCATGGTACGTCCAACTTATCACTCTTGATATTAATACCCGTATTTATTTTGGGTAGCGTTGTTTTTTTTATTATTGACCGAAAACTCGAACAAAAGAGTGGTGATATTGCCCAGTTAATGGCAATGTTAATGGACTTTATACCTGAAGCATTAGCCTTAGGTGCTGTATTTAGTCAAGACACTCAACTGGGGTTATTGCTTGCAATCTTTATTGGTTTACAAAATTTACCCGAAGGATTTAATTCATACAAAGAGCTGCTAGCTAATGGCTATAGCGCTAGTAGAAGTCTCGCTATATTATTTCCATTGAGTTTTACTGGTGTTATTGCATCGAGTATTGGTTTTATCTATTTTAAAGACTCTCCTCAAACCGTTAGCGCTGTCATGGTGTTTGCGGCTGGTGGAATTTTGTATCTTACATTTCAAGATATTGCACCTAAGTCTAAAATGAATAATCATTGGAGCCCAGCATTAGGTGCATCACTTGGATTTTTAGTTGGAATTATTGGTCAAAAAATTATTACTTAAAATGTCAAAAAAAATAGTATTTTCTATAGCGGAAGCTCCTGGATTCCCAAATTTATCTAGCCTCTATAAAAAGCTCAATATAGATGAACAATTTTTTAATGCCACACGTAAAGCAATGACGGCTTTAAAAAAGTGCAGTCCTGACATCATTATTGCTGAATTCATTTATGGCTATGGCTCGAATTATGCTGGCGTCAACATATCTAATCTTGATGTGTTCTTATATAGCTTACAAAAATATTCGCCTAATGCTAAAAAAATAATTTTTGTAAAAAAACACGAAAGAAAATTTGTTGATAAATTAAATGATATTATCTTATTAGATGCTATTCTAACGTACCCAATCGATAGTCTAAACTTAGAAAAAATTTTAGAAGAATTAATAAATTAACCTTATAAATGTAAAACAAAAGTTACCGCGTGTATTAGATTCCAGCTTAAAATAGTGCCGGAATGACCGGCGGAATAACGCTCTACTGAGTAGCTTTATATTCAGGTATATCAATACAAAAAGTTGAACCTTGACCTTCGTTGCTGATGAAAGTAACTGTGCCATTATGAGCTTCTATAATTTTTTTAACTAAATTTAACCCAACTCCAATACCCATATAACTATTGTTTTCTTGTTGCTCTCGAGTCATAAAACGATCAAAAACTATAGCTTGAAATTGCTCAGGAATACCATCACCATAATCTGTGACGCTAATTCGGATATTATCATATTTTTTTTCAACTAAAACCTCAACCCCTTTATTTTTACCATTACGAATAGCATTTTTGAGCAAACTTCTTATTACATGAGAAACCCGCTGTTCATCGATGAGTATTTGAACTTCATTTTCTATATTAATATCATCAAATTTGCATTGAATTTCATTTTCATTCGTTTGAACATCTGCAATGCATTGTTTAATGAGTTTGGTTACTTCATAAGGTTTCTTGTGATATTTAATGGTCTCATAAACTATCGCTTGAATATCGAGTAAATCATCAACTAATAATTTTAAATGCATACTATTACTTCTAGCGACTTCAATTAACTCTAATGCCTTATCATTTATTTTTCCGGTAACGCCTTCTTTAATTAAATCTAATGAAGCAATTATTGATGTTATAGGTGAGCTTAATTCATGACTCACTGTTGAAATAAAATCATTCTTATACTTATCTTCAATTAGTAATGATTTTTGACTCACTTTCAAATAATAAATAATACTTAGCGCAATAATTACCACAAAGAGAAGCATAAGACTACTATTTAATATAATATCAAATAGGTAGCCGCTAAATAATTTCTCATCAACTAAATCGATAACTTGCCACTGGGTATTTGGTATTTCAATTTGAGTTAATATATTACTCAGCTCTTGTTTAGTTAAACGATAGTTCTCGCGATCTAGGTTTATGCGTGAACCGTTTTTCGTTAATTCTATTAAGTTTTCAAATTTTGGGTTCACAACTAAAATATTGTGTTTTGGAATTTGAGCCAAATTAATTAAACGGCCAAGGTTTTCTGTTAAAAAACTAACAAAAAACAAACCTCTTTTATTGCCTGCAGACCACTTGGTAATAACATCAAAGTGATGAGCAATATTATTGGGGTGAATTCGGGTTAGTAAGATATCATCTTTTAAATAAGAGTTTAAATCTGATATACACATTTCCCCTATCTTACCTTCAAAATGTGTTATATAAGCTTCGCCATAATTATCCGTAATCGTAAAAGCAAAATGATTGGGGAAATAACGCGCCACACTCTTATCTAGCTTTTTATAACTTTTGCTTTCTGTACTCGGCTTATCACTGAATTCTTTTATAGACTCAAGATTGTCATTAACAAGCAAACCAACTAAACGACTAGTATCACGCAAATAATGATTAATTTCTCCAGCAGCATTAGTGACTGAACTAAAGGATAAAGTCTTTTGATAACTAACAAAATCATAGTATTGTTTAATTCCATTCCAAATTAAGAATGCGGTAATTAAAAACACGATAAAGAAAAACAAAAGAATTGTATTGTTTATGATCTCCTGAATATTGTTTATATTATATTTCATGCGAAATATTCTTTTATTGTGTGAATTCATACTACAACAAACTAAGCATCAAATGTGAATTGTAGTAATTTTTTTATCTATGGGCATGTTCCTGATAAACACTCATTTTTACTTAAATAAGTGTTTACCAGAAAATATGTGGATTAGTTCAAACTTTAAAGCTCTAACTGATATTTATTCGTCTGTAACACAACCAAAGGAGGCATCTTTAACAACTTTAATGTACTTAAATAATGTGCCCCGGCTAGCTTTATAAGCAGGCATGTTCCAAGCTGCTTTACGTTTTTCAAGCTGTTCCTTAGTTAAATCCACTTTTAATATTTTATTTTCAGCATCAATCGTAATGATATCGCCATTTTCAATTAAGGCAATTGGCCCACCTTCTTGAGCTTCTGGCACAACGTGCCCAATAATAAAGCCATGCGAACCACCCGAGAATCGACCATCGGTAATTAAAGCGACATCACTACCTAAACCCGCTCCTATAATTGCTGAAGTTGGTGTTAGCATTTCAGGCATTCCGGGTCCGCCTTTGGGGCCTTCATAACGAATAACAATCACATCACCTTTGTGAACTTTGTTATCTTCTAAAGCCATTAGCATATCTTCTTCAGAATCAAAGACATTTGCTGGGCCTGTAAAAAGCAGGCCTTCCTTACCGGTAATTTTGGCAACCGAACCACCAGGTGCTAAATTACCTTTTAAAATTTGAATATGCGCAGTCGCTTTAATTGGCAAAGAAAGCGGTAGAAATACTTCTTGACCTTGTTGTAAAGCAGGCAAATTAGCTAAATTTTCTGCGATAGTTTTACCGGTTACTGTCATACACGAGCCATCAAGTAAACCTTCGCTTAAAAGATATTTCATCAAAGCCGGTGTGCCACCTACTTTGTGTACATCTTCCATAACGTATTTTCCACTGGGTTTTAGATCGGCTATTAATGGAATTCTATCACTAACAGCTTGGAAATCATCCAAACTCAAGTCAACATCAATGGCTCGAGCCATTGCAATTAAATGTAGAACCGCATTAGTTGAGCCACCAGTGGCCATAATCATCACCATGGCGTTTTCAAATGCGGCGCGTGTCATAATGTCGCTAGGGCGAATATTTTTTTCTAACAACACCAATATTGCAGCTCCAGCATCGAGACACTCTTGTGCTTTCCCTTCGTCAACAGCAGGAGTTGATGAGCTATAAGGCAAACTCATACCCATCGCTTCTATTGCCGTGGCCATGGTATTTGCAGTGTACATGCCACCACAAGCACCAGCACCCGGACAGGAATTTTTTACAATCTCGACACGCTGCTGCTCATCAATTTTGCCCGCAATAAATTCACCATAACTTTGAAAAGCGGAAACCACATCAAGCACCTTTCCCTGTACTTTACCCGGTTTAATCGTGCCACCGTAGACCATCAAAGCTGGACGATTCACTCGCGCCATCGCAATGAGTACACCGGGCATATTTTTATCACAACCCGGAATCGAAATATTAGCATCATACCATTGCGCGTTCATGACAGTTTCGACTGAATCTGCAATTAAATCTCGAGATTGCAATGAATAACTCATACCATCGGTTCCCATCGAAATTCCGTCGCTCACACCGATGGTATTAAAACGCATACCAACAAGGTTTGCTTGTTCAACACCTTGTTTAACTTGTGCCGCCAGATCATTCAAATGCATATTACAAGTATTGCCTTCATACCAAACGCTGGAAATACCGACCTCGGCTTTTTTCATGTCGGCTTCTGTTAGCCCTGTACCATACAGCATTGCTTGTGATGCCCCTTGGGATTTTTTCTGAGTAATTTGGGCACTAAATTTATTTAGATCTTTGCTCATCTTTTTCTCCAAAACATGAAAATAGCTGATATTAGCGTTTGATTATAAAGCAAGTCGATTCGCATGGCATCGAAAACCGATAAAATGTGACTTTTATTTTGTTTCTAACTTAAAACTTTACGAGAAATAGCCGATACATATTATGAAGAATAAATTCGGAATTTGAGACTTTATATGATATAACAATAAGTTATAAGTGAAAGTTAAGTAATATTTTAATTAATTAAACAACTCGGCGGTAGATTTAGTGAAATTCGATCTCGCATCATTCAATATGCTTCACTTTCAGTTTAAATCTACTTTAAGTTTATTATTATTTTTAATAATTTCACCAGCTGCCCAAGCATTTTTTGACGTTTCTTCCGAGCGTTTGATTCAACGCCAACAATACCAAGATGCGATACACTCAATAAAATTGGGTAGATTAAAAAGCTATAACAAGCTTGAACCGCAATTACGCGATTATCCCTTATATCCCTATTTAAAATTTGCTGAACTCAAAAAACGTTTAAATAAAGCTTCCAATAAAGAAGTCATCGCCTTCATAAACAAATATGCCGGAACACCACTTGCGACTCGCTTACACTATAGCTGGCAATTCAAATTAGTCCGCAAGAAAGATTGGCCAACATTAGTCGAAAACTATTTGCCATCAAAAAATATTAAAATGCAATGCAACTATGCTCATGCTTTGAATATGCAAAATCAACCTATGGCTGCATACGATGTCATCGAACAAATATGGCTAACAGGTAAATCCTTACCTAAGGTCTGCGATAGGGTTATCAAAATAGGTCTAAAGTCTGGCAGGATAACACAAGATTTAGTACTTGAACGCATTCGACTGGCTATGCAAGGCAATCGTTTGCAACTAGCCAAATATTTAAAACAATACGTTAATCAACAAGATCAACACTGGATAGATTTGTGGCTCAAAGTACGCAGAAAGCCTCAACTCATTTTATCTGAACCAAAACTACAAAATAATATTGCAATAGTGCGTTGGATTTTAGTTGATGCACTCATACGTATATCCAAAAAAGATGCGCTTAAAGGTGCAAAATTATGGGCAGGTTTAAAATTAAAATACAGTTTTAACCAGCAAGAAGAAAGCCGGCTTGTGCGCCGCTTAACATTATATTTATCACGAATACAAGATGTTGATTCTATAAAATGGCTAAACGCAACCAACTACTTATCCGATGATAGTTACCTAACTGGCATACATATCATTTCTTCAATTAAAGATCGTGACTGGGAAAGTGCCGTTGATTGGTTGGATAGATTAAATAGTGTTGATCGTCATTCAGAAAAATGGCGTTATTGGCGCGGGCGTGTTTATGAGGCAATGGGACGTTTAGAAGAAGCACGAAATATTTATAACTTAAACGCCAATGAACGTAGTTATTACGGTTTCTTAGCGGCGGATCGCAATGGTAGTAACTATCAATTTTTGGATAAGCCGTTAATCTATTCCCCAGAGGAACTTGCTACCCTAGAGCAAAACCCCGCCATTCTACGTGCACGCGAATTATATGTATTAGATCAAATGGTTGATGCTCGACGCGAATGGCACTATGCAATTCAACGTATGGACAGCACCGAAATACTCATGGCAGCACAGACCGCTGATCAATGGGGCTGGCATGACCGAGCCATTATCACTTTTGGCCAAGCAAAATACTGGGGCGATCTAAAACGTCGTTTTCCTTTAGCACACCAAGAATTAGTGGTTAAACAATCACAGCGACAACAAATAAACCCAGCCTGGGCATTTGCGATTATACGACAAGAGAGTGCCTTTACTTCGGATGCGCGTTCACATGCAGGAGCAATGGGCTTAATGCAACTGCTACCGCGTACAGCTCGACAAGTAGCCCGCTCTATTCGTCTTAAATATCGTAATCGGTTTGATTTATTAAACATTAAAACCAATGTAAAACTCGGCGTTCGCTATTTAAAAAAAGTAAGCGATCACTTTAATGGCAACAATGTTCTAGCAACGGCTGCCTACAATGCAGGACAATATCGAGTGAGTACCTGGTTACCAAAATCGGCAATTTCAGCAGATGTTTGGGTAGAGACTGTGCCCTTTAATGAAACACGGGATTATTTGAAAAGAGTATTAACTTATACCATTATTTACGAACAGCGCCTTGGCCGTCCACCAAAATCAATTTTACACAATATGCCGATAATACAGGCCAAAACAAAAATCTAAATTTAAGCAGAGTTTGAAACTTTTTCACTCACATAGTGTGCAGCTTGTGCGCGAGTAAAAAAAACATCGTTTAGAATGAATCCAGCAATCACCGACTTTTGCAGCGAGCGAACCTGACCACCTTGTTTGCTTATAACCAGATGCGCTGGCATACCATCTAATAAATGCACCTTTGCAACTCGCCCATCTGAATACCGAGAAAGATAAACGTCACCTAAGTCCATGTCTTTAAAGGCAGGAATGAAACCGTATTCCCCATTACCTTGGCTAACACCACCCGTTCCCACGTGCTGTCGAGTTTCTTTATCCAAATTTGAACCAGTTATTAATTTAGAAGGTTTAGATGATTTTACTGATTCTATAATGGTAGAATTATTATTATTATTATCCATAATTTGTATTCTTATCAAGTATTTAACGAATAGTTCAAGTTACCAGACAATATAAAGGTAATTTTTGTGAAGTATAGCTTAATCATTTATTAAGGTACACACTGTAATAATCTTCTATAAATGAGACTCAGCTCACTATTTGAAAGAAATCATTTCCCAAATGTTTAAGTAAGTCCAGACTTGGACGCAAATTAGTTATGTAATAAAAGCAATTAAAATCAATCAATAGGTGTGCAACCATGATTCTCACATTCTTACTTTTAACAGCTACACTGGTTATATTTGGACTAGGTTTCTATTTAGGAAATCAGGTAGGCAGTACTGCTCATATTCGATCTAAACTTAATACCAGTCATTCTGAACAGCTAACAACTGGTATCCAAGGATAAGCTTCTGGATAAATTAGAACTACACTTTAGCTGCTCTAAAAGCCGCAATAATTTGATCTTCATTGGTAATTCGATCGGCTAATACTTCTCCTAACACTGAAAGATCATTATCAAGATTTGTTAAAATAAGACTGTCCTTTTCACCATCGTATTTATCATTAAATTGAATAATAAAATCAGTGACTTTAGAAATAGCTGGATAAACTTTCTTTGCTATTTCATTCACAGCTTCCCGACGTTCAGAACCATCATCTAAGAAACGGTATAATTGGAAGTGTGCACTGGCAGTATAGTCCACTAAGGCTTCACAAAACTCTTCTAAAAGCAACGGAATGCCATCTTCTTGATTAAAGGGTCGCATGCTGATGATTTGATTGTACAATGACAATGTTTCAGTTCTTGTCTCAATCAAAGTATGAAGTTTATCATGGGATTCATCTCGACGATCAGAATTCACTTGTGATACATCTACAGACACACACTACTCCTCAAAATTGGCTAATTAGTTTTTATAAAACTAATTAATAAAAAGATAGTACTGTTGTAACACATTTAGTGTTGTATATTAAAGTATTTTATAAGAAAAAAATTTGATAAAAATAAATTTTCTATATTAGAAAAACCTCATGTTGAAATTCATCAATTTCACTATGGATTATCCTCGTTTTTTCCAGAAACTTTAATCAATAACAATACCTACTATTAAGATTTTAACAAAAAATAAGATTTTGAGTAGCAGTGAATTCTTAATTCAAGATATAATTCACAAAAAATAAAAACCGAGAATATCAACATGGAACGTGCAGACAAATTTTACAATAAAATTTCAAACGTCTATCAACGAATGGCCACTAGCCCCGGTCGTGAACTTGAGCAAATGTTTATCCGGCTAAGTTCGAGCCTATTTTTAGCTGCCATCGCATTCCTGATGGATATTAAATTTATCGATTCCACTGGCTTAATGACAGCAGTATTTATTACTTACTTCACTCTGATATTTTTAAGCTTTTACTGGGTTTACAAAAATCCAACAAAATGTCCTATTCGCTACATTTGTAATTCAGCATTCGATGTACTATTCCTAACGGTTGTAAGCTACTTTGGTGGAGAATTAGGAGTCGCCTTATATCCTTTTTACTTGTGGTCAATATTTGGCAATGGCTTTCGCTATGGTAGACAGTTTTTATACATAAGCACGGTCTTTTCAGTTATTAGTTTATGTTTACTAACCTATATATCGCCGTTCATGAACAACCACATTGTATTGATGACCGGCTTAATTTTTGGAGCGATTGTATTACCATTATATCTCGGCATGGTTCTCAACCGATTGCAATTGGCATTTAACACAGCCGAAGAAGCAAACAAAGCAAAAAGTACTTTTCTGGCGAACATGAGCCACGAATTACGAACCCCGTTAAACGGCATTTTAGGTGCAAACGATCTTATTCAAAATACGCCATTAAATAAAGAACAGCAAGAATATACTAAAACCATCGATTACTCGATTCGAGCCCTGCTGGATATTATTGAAAAAATACTCGATATCTCGCGTATTGAAGCCGGCAAGCTACGCATCGATACCGTCAGTTTTGATCTTCATCATCTGGTTAAAAATATTGTCAAAATGTTGGAACACAAAGCCCATGAAAAAGGGCTTATGCTTACCATGATAATTAACCCAGATGTACCTTACGCACTTAAAGGTGATGTTAATCATCTAAGACAAATACTAATGAACTTAGTTGGTAATGCCATTAAATTTACCGATGAAGGTAAAGTCCAAATAATTGTAAAACAATCCTTAGTTAAAAATAATTATAGTGTTATTCGTTTCGAAATTGTTGATACCGGTTGCGGCTTATCAGAAGCAGATCAACTAACAGTATTTGATCGATTTACCCAAGCAGATGAATCCAGCACCCGACGTTATGGCGGAGCAGGTTTAGGCACAACCATAGCAAAGCAACTGGTTGAAAAATCAGGTGGTACAATTGGAGTAAAAAGCACCAATGGTATTGGCTCAACCTTTTGGTTTGAAATTCCGTTTTTACAACAATCGATAAACTGGGAACAAAATAATGAGTTATCAAAAGCACGAGTACTCATAATTTCAGAAACAAACGATATTCTATTAACCGTTATTGATAGTTGTCATAATTGGGGCGTAAACTTAATTGATACCGATTCGGCTAAAGATGCATTAAAAATTATAGATCAAGCCGTTGAAGACAATAAGCCGCTCCATGCTGTTATCATTAGTAAATCAAGACTTGATGTCAATGCAATTCATTTCGCAAAAGCATTACGGGCGAAATCAATTTTAAAACACATGGCTTTAATACTATTTAACCGTGATGTAAATGATACCATTCAACATCAAATATTAGACTCGGGTTTTTCCTGCATATTAAATTTTCCAATTGATATGCCATTGCTATTTAATGCCATCCATAGCGCACCACTATTAGAAACGCAAACAGCAGATAATGTCGAAAATATCGCAGCTTACTACTCGCACAGTAAGCATCCCAAAACGTACACCATACTGTTAGCAGAAGATAACGAATCAAACCAGTTAATTACAAAAAGAATATTAGAGTATGGTGGCCATACCGTAGTCACCGTTAATAATGGCGAAGAAGCTCTGGATTTATTTGAGGAGGAATTATTTGATGTCTGTATAACCGACATGCACATGCCAGTAATGGGTGGTATTCAATTGGTGCAACTTTACAATTTTATGTATCCAGATTGTCCTATGCCATTTATCATGTTAACGGCTAATGCCACAACCGAATCAATTTACGAATGTAAACAAGCAGGAATCGATATTTATCTAACCAAACCTATAAAGTCGAGTAAATTATTAAGTACCATTTCGTCTCTAACCACCGTGCCAAGAGCAACACGACAATCAATCGATACCAATAAAGAAACGAATAAAACAATTCCTAAATTATATCCAGTTGACACGGCCGTTACAGAATTATTAAATTTAGAGACTTTACAAGATTTAGAGTTATTAAATGCCGATGGTGAATTTATTGATCATTTAATAAAAAGCTTTCAAAATGATGGCAATAAATTATTATTAAAATTAGAGCAAGCAGCCACCGATAATCATGCTCAATATATCGGGCATTGTCATACCTTTAAAGGCAATGCCAGTGTAGTTGGTGCAACATCATTATTCAAACTCTGTCACAAATACCACAACATAACTGAACAAGATTATACGAAAAATGCAAAAGAATATTTAGCTAAATTGCGTAAAGTTTTTAAAACAACTCAATACGCATTATTGCGATATTCCCATGAATTAAGTCAGGCTAATAGTACTAGTCATTAAAAATTGTAACTATTCAGCGTATCTTGAAGATGAAGAATACAAACAAATTACGACTAAAATCCGCCGGCTTAGAAACCGGAATAGGCCAATCAATACTCACTTTAGAACGACTGTGTCGTTCATTAAGTATTACCTCATGAAATGCAACCTAGGCTGCCCGCTCTTGCTTGACAATTCACCTTGTCCTCATATTTCCTTCTTTTTCAAATTACGCTGAATAGTCACCGAAAATTTTAAATTTAATATATCTTTTACTAAAGATAAAAATTAATTGACCGTTACTTTAGTAAAGATATTCCAAGTTAGCATGAGACAATAACATATTTTATTTGTGTAATTGTTACACTAATTTATAGAGATAGTAGCTTGTGTCGAAAATTGCATTTATTCTTAAAGATTCAATTCCACCATTCCATTTCCTCGCTAAAGTTATTCAAACTTTATCTCGAGCTGAACAAACAAGCGATATTCGAGAATTAATTCGAGTCATAAAACAAGACCCTTCAACCACTGCAAAAACGCTTCAAATTGCAAACTCTGCGGCCTACATGAAAAGCAAAAAAACCAGCTCGATAGAAAGCGCTGTGGCATTAATGGGGATCGCAGAACTCAAGGCTGTAGTACTCGCCAGCGTCGTCGCAACTAAATTTGACACGGCTAAATGCCCAAACTTTAATGCCAAAAATTACTGGCTAGAATCGGTTATCACCGGAGAGAATTCTTCGTCAATTTTCAAGCATGTATCGTTAAATGAAAATCCATTCGACGCTGATATGTACTGTATCGGGCTATTATCAAATATTGGCCTATTATTTTTAGTAGACCAATTTCCTGATATGCTTAACACCATTATTTCATCGGTGTCGGATAAACAAGATTTATCAACCTTGCTCACCAATTCTTTCGGACTAAACGAATTTGAGTTAACTGCAAAATTATTACATTTTTGGAAACTACCAGACATATTTTCAGAAACAGCTAAAAATATTTTAAACTTTGAATACAATGATGAATATATAAATTGCGTTCATACCATCCGAGTAGCCAAAAAAATTACAGAATTAACTTTAAACAAAGAAATTTATCCAGATGAAAATCATTTCGAGTTGAGTTTACCAAACTTAACTGATGAAAATATTATTGCCATCGCCTCAAAATCCAACACCAATTTTGAAAAAAATAAATTAATTGCTGAGACTCTCAGTCGTTAAATTCCGGTTTAAACATTCAATGGATCATCGATACTATAACCTCGTATAGCACGACCACCAACAGGTTCTCCGTGACGAATTAAATCAGCAACAGTGTTAGACATTATTTATTAAAACAACTTATTTTTCAGTATGGCCATGAGCATCTAAAAGTGTCTTGGTCATAATGCGATCAGTATATGCCATTGCTACAGCAGAAATAATAAAAGTAACGTGGATGACAACCTGCCACTTAATCGTAGCATCAGTCATGTTTTCTGCGTTGATAAATGTCTTTAATAAATGAATTGATGATATACCAATAAGAGCCATCGACAATTTAATTTTCATGGTTGCCGCATTAACGTGCGATAACCATTCGGGTTGATCCGGATGCTCGGTTAAATTTAAACGTGAAACGAAAGTTTCATAACCACCAATAATCACCATGATTAATAGATTCGCTATCATAACAACATCGATTAAACCTAAAACAATTAACATTATTTCTGCTTCACTAATCGTAGCGGCGCTCGATACAAGGTGAATCAGTTCCACCATAAAGTGAAAAACATAAACAGCTTGGGCAACTATAAGCCCCACGTACAGTGGTGCCTGTAACCATCGACTCCAAAAAATCAATTGCGCCATCATATTCGACGGCCGGATACGGCTGGTACTTTCATTACTCATCTTAGTTATTCCTTATAATTTCTCTAACTCAAAATTGGATATGTTAACAAACTTTAGCCAAGGAATACGGTTATTAAAAGCACTAACTGTGGTTTTGTTCTATTTCGATATCACCTTTGGATTTTATTAAATGAATATAAACTCATAAATATCAATAAGTTGGTAGATTAGTGGTGTTTAAACAGATATTCCCGCTAAAATCATGCGGGGACAATAAACATCGTTAAGGGAAAATAATTTAGATAGCCTGATTAAACCATACAAACCGTCATTCCGGGTTAAAATATTATTTATCCCAAATTCAGCTTATTCTATTCAAAGTTTTCTGTAATAAATTTAATTGATTTTCTGAATGTCTTGAAACTTAAAATCATCATCATAATTCAATATAAACATTCCATGAATACCATCATGAGCTATAAATTTTTGTAAAACATTAACAGGAAATTGAACTCGGCGCCCATCAGTGCTGGTGGCTTTAACCGACTTTATACCTGAATAATACTTTAATATTTCAGATTTATTTATATGCAAGTTAATTGTGAAGTGCATAAATGTTTATTCGCTAAACAATATCTCTTAGTCGCAAAAAAAATAAATTAAATGCTCGTTACTCGGTGAAATCGATTTACCCAAGCAAATCAAACCGCAGCCTGACATTGGATATTCTTCTTTTTGTATGTATATTTCTTTTCCACCTTGAGGTTTAATGAACGTTCCATTAGTCGACTGATCGACTAACACAAATTTTCCTTTACGAAAAATTAAAGTAGCATGATGGCGTGACACTAAATCGGATAAAACGGTTAAATTGGCATTATAATCTCGTCCAATTAGAAACGATTCAATTTTAGAATTTAGCTCGTTTAAATTTTCATGATACGTTAAAAATATTTTTGCATTTTTTTTAAATGGTGATATTTTAGAATTAACGCTAATATTTTGAGTGATATCATCATCAGCAATTTCATTCTCTTGGGATTCATCATTTATTGAAATTCGTTTACTAATACTCTTTTCTGATTCATCTTCATCAGGAATAAAAGTATCACGCTTACGTATAATATAATTTGCAAAGTGATCTAAAAATTCATTTGTTATCGATTCATTATCCAAACGATAAACACTCTCCCCCAAAATTTCAAAATTTGTTGCAACCACATTAATGGTATTTGAATATTCTGCGGCAGTAAAAATAAATGATACCGGTATATCTGTTTGCATTTCAATTTCATCAATTGAACTATAGTCTTGCAAATTACAATACTGATCATTGTCAGCAATTAAACCGTATGAAAATAACTCACTCAAACGTTCATTAAAATCATCAAAATCTTTTCTTTTAAAAACAAATTTAGTTTCATTGCTGTGCATCCAAAATCGCAGTTCAAGCGTTTCTACATGTTGTTTGCAAGAAAGTGAAAGTTCATAATCTGCTTGGAAAGACTCATTAAGTTGATATTTATTGAAAATATTATAAATAACTTTAACTTCAGGTCGGACTTGATTGAGTCGATTTACAATTTTTCTCAGATATTCATGAATATCATATAAGGCTTTAACTGCAGCCCCTTGAATAGACTCGTCATTTTTGTTCCAAACCTCATCAACACCCTTTTTTACACGAAGCAATTGTGCTTGCTTGGTCAATTCTTCTAATAATTCCACACTCGACCCTTTTAACTTAGTTATGTATTTGTTATTCCAAATCTAACGGACTATTCATCTAGCTTATTATATTTATGGATAAACATAATAATAGCCTAAGATTATAACTTGAATAGCCGTCTAATTAAATTTTGATTAATAAAAAATGTCGACACTGTGGAAATTTATCCAAATAATTGACCACCGTTAAACCATAATTTAATTATGGTGTTAAAGTAGAAACTTTAAATTTCGAGTTCTATAATTGATAAACAAAATGTCTCAATTGCAATTTTCGATTCGATGGGTTTCTCTGTTAACAACCAGTGATTGGCATCAATAATCTGAATTTTATTATTAGGAAACTGATTCACATAGGATTTTGTCTGCTCGATATCACTAACCGTCGCACCTTTCGATAATAAACAAAATACCGCTGATTTTATTTGCTTTAAATCGGGTATTTTTCGGGTAACTTCAAACATATCCTGGCAATAGTTTATTAGTGGGATATAAATTAAATCCTTAAAGGGGTTCATATAAAGTTTAGCGATATCCGCATCTTTGTTGTTAAGAGTTTCGCGTGTTTTAATATCGAGCTGATGCAAATCACGGTAAGGTAACGGTTTTTTAGTCATTGAAAACTTGCTAAATAGCAATAAAACATAGATGAATGTCAATAAAACATAGCGAAATCGACGAATTATACCCAATGTACCTTTGAGTGCATCAGGGTAAACCGGATCGATTAATACTAAGGCTTTGCTTAATTTAGGGTATTTAAAGGCAAATTGCATCGCTATTTGTGCTCCTAAACTATGACCAACAATAATAAACGAGTTATAGTTTTCAGTGTTTAGCACTTGAAGAATATCATCACACCAATGCTGTATTGATATTCGTCCATAGTTCATGGACTTACCGTGTCCGCGTAAATCCATTCGTAATACATCCAACTCATCAACTAAAGTTGTATTAGCAACAAATTCACTCCAGCGTGTCATATTACTGGCCAAGCCATGCAGCAATAAAAGCGCAAGATTTTTACGGCTGTGCTTGTTACTTTTAATAACTTGATACGTAATTGCAGAGCCAGTTTTGGTATAGACCGTTTTCTCTATTTCTGTCATAGTAAAAGCGAATACGTTTTCAGATTGAGGTTAATGTAAGATTTTATATCGATTTTTTCGGTTTGAACAGCTCATAAATTGTACACGATTTAAGCATATTTTAATCTTAATCTGTTACGCTATATATTTAATCTGGAGTAGTGTTAATGCACACAGATGACGTGAAAGTCTGGGATATTGTAGTTCGATTATTTCATTGGACGCTTGTAGGCACATTTTTAATCTGTTTTATTACTGAAGATAGCTCGAGATTACATATATACTCAGGCTATCTCATCATAGTATTAATATCTTTTCGATTCATTTGGGGTTTTATTGGTAGTAAATATGCTCGGTTCAAAGATTTTATCGTTGCACCGGCGATTATTATCCAATATTTGAAAGATATTGTTAAAAACAAAAATAAACGCTATTTAGGACATAATCCTGCAGGTGCTGCGATGATCGTTGCATTAATAACGAGTATTACCATTACTTGCGTTTCTGGAGTGATATTATACGCTGTAGATGATCATTCTGGCCCTCTCGCTTTTTTATTTAATGGCGAACATGAATACTTAGAAAACATATTAGAAGAAGTTCATGAGTTCTTTTCTAATTTTTCTGTCATTTTAATAGTTTTTCATGTTTTAGGGGTTATCGTGGCTGGTAAACAACATAATGAAAATCTTATTAAATCAATGATTAATGGCTATAAAAAACGTAATAGTTCGCCACAACATCATAATTAAAATAAGTAGAATCAAAATAGGTATACAAATGCAAAATAAACCATTAACCATTGGAAAACTTGCTAAATCAGCAGGCGTTAATGTCGAAACTATTCGCTATTACCAGAAAATCGGTCTATTAAAAACACCGCACAAACCACAAACCGGTTACCGACAATATTCCCATAACAGTATTGCAATTATAAACTTCATCAAACGTTCTCAAAAACTGGGGTTTAGTTTAACTGAAATAAACAACCTAATATCTTTAGGTGAAAATAACTGTGATGATGTCTGTAATTATACCAAACAAAAACGCAACCAAATTGAAAACCAAATAATTGAATTAAAAGAATTACAAAGTAATTTAGATACGCTCATTAAATCGTGTCAATCTGATTTACCCGTTTGTCCGATTGTTACAACTTTATCAAAAAATTAATCAACATAAAAAAATAAGTAGTAGAGTAACATCATAATAGGACATTATTTATTTAATTTACATTAAGGAAGATACTAAAAATGAGACTACTATTGGTTGAGGATGATAATTTACTCGGTGATGGACTTTATGTTGGTCTTAAACAAGCAGATTATACTGTCGATTGGGTAACCGATGGCGAAGCGGCCAATCATGCGCTCATTAACGAAGACTTTGATTTGGTGGTACTCGATTTAGGTCTACCCATAATTTCAGGTATCGAAGTATTACAAGCACTACGTAAACGAAATGACAAAACACCTGTCTTAATCCTAACGGCAATGGATTCCGTTGAGAATAGAATTCTTGGCCTAGACAGTGGTGCCGATGATTATCTGATTAAACCATTTGATTTGGAAGAACTTTGCGCACGTTTGCGGGCACTCGCACGACGTTATGCTGGTCGAAGTGATCCAATACTCACTCATGGTACATTAGAGCTAAACCCCGCTGCCCATACTGTTACCAAAGATAATAAATCCATCGCGCTATCTTCACGCGAGTTTGTATTGTTGCTCTATCTCATGGAAAATATTGGTAGAGTATCATCACGAACACGTTTAGAAGAAACACTTTATGGCTGGGATGGAGAAATCGAAAGTAACTCACTCGAGGTATTTATACACCACCTGCGTAAAAAAATTGGTAACGATACCATTAAAACTGTGCGTGGTGTTGGGTACATGATTGAGAAAATTACTTGTTAAATTCAATCCGAAATCGGTTACTCGTTTTACTTTTAGTTATAATATCTCTAATTGGCGGTCTTACCATGTATCGCAGTTACCGCGATGCCAATCACGAAGTACAAGAATTATTTGATGCACAGTTAGCGCAATCCTCACGCTCACTACAAGCCATAATACTGTACAACATCGAAGCCATCGATAATTTTAGCGCGCAAGAAATTTTAAACTACCCCATCACCACCGCTAACACCGATCCTATTAATGAATATGATTTAAGAGACACCCACTCTTACGAAAGAAAAATGGCTTTTCAAGTTTGGGACAATGGCAAGCGTTTGGTGCTTCGTTCAGCCTCGGCGCCAATAATAGCATTGAATAAAAATGCACTAACTCCTAAGGCTCGAGGCTTTTCGGATGTGATGCTCAATAACGAGAAATGGCGTGTTTTTAGTTTATGGGACAAACAATTCAAACATTTGATTCAAGTTGGTGAACGTTATGCTATTAGGGATGAGCTCACCTCAGAAATAGTTAAGCATTTATTACTGCCATCAATTACCTCCATTCCTATTTTAGCCTTGATGATATGGTTTGGAATAGGACGCGGCTTATCACCACTACGAAAAGTGGCTAAAGAAGTAACGCGTCGAGATACGGCTCACTTAGAACCGATTAAACTCAGCAATGTGCCGCTAGAAATACTGCCCGTCATTGAAGAATTAAACGCATTATTTCATCGCGTACATACGGCAATTGAAAAAGAACGTCAATTTACCGATGATGCCGCTCATGAGTTAAGAACCCCACTAGCAGCTTTAAAAGTTCAGGCACAGGTTGCCAAGGCGGCTAAAAACTCTGAAGAAAAATCATCAGCCATTGATAATATAATTGCAGGAGTTGATAGAGCAACGCACTTAGTGCAACAAATGCTAGTACTCGCCAGACTAGGCTCAAAAGATAATAGTTCAGCAAAAATTAATTCTATCCACATTCGTGCTACATCGGAAGAACTCATCGCTCAATTGGCATTAAGAGCCATTGAAAAAAATATTACTCTGTCATTTCAATGTGACGATAATTATATTATCGACGGTGAAAAAACAAATTATGAAATATTACTTGCCAATATTGTTGATAATGCCATAAATTACACTCCAAATGATGGCAATATAGTTATTAAAATTACAGATTCAGACAATAACATTAAACTAACCGTAACAGATAATGGTATTGGTATAGCAGAAAAAAATTTAGAGCGTGTTTTCGAACGTTATTATCGAGTACGCGATTCAGCTGCCGATGGTTGTGGTCTAGGGCTGACAATATCAAGGCAATGTGCAGAGCAATTAAATGCCGTCATTAAATTCACTAAACCTAAAACAGAAGTTGGTCTAAAAGTTAGTATTTCTTTTCCAAAACAATCTCTTATCTAGCGTCAGATTTCGACTCAATGTTATCCGCAACATTATAAGCAATAAAGCCACCTAAAATGGATCCAACAACAAATACCACTAACTCAATATCAATTTTTGATATTATATATTGCGCATTTTCGATACCAAAAAGAAATAATGAAATAATATTTGGCCATATAATTGGTATAAAAAATACCACAACCATAAATATTTTTTTATAAACGGGGATGGCAATATAAGCTGCTATTGAAATACAAAATGAAGCGACAAAAAAACCGATGAAAATTGAACCATATATAAAAGTAGTTCTTATATTGGAGCTGTCGTGCGCAAAAAGAAAACCGTCTATCGCATTTGCAAAAACGGCTATCGTTAATAGACTAGCGATATAAACAGAAATCAGCATCGGAATAATAATTAGCCAAACTGATGTTACAGAGGTATAACGATCATCCAATATTTTTTGCTTCCCTGAAATTTCTACCTGAAAATTTAATTTGCTGCCGAAGTCACAATTTTACCATCGTCATAAAACTCTATTTCTTCTATCACTACTTCAGAATCAGCATTTTCTACTGCTACGTCAGAGGCTGAAGTTTCATGAATATCTTCAACATTAGGAACATCAATTTTTTTATTTAAAAGCGAATTATTCAAATTATTTTCAAAGCTTTCTGTAAAGTAATAAGGTTCATGATTAAAAACCACACGCTCACTACCATACTCGTCTTCATCTTCGTCTTGTTCTCCATCAGTATTTGAGTAGTTATAATTGGTATAAGCTAAAACCTGACTAAAATCTTCATCATCGTCATCCTCTTCACCATGAAGACTATGATCGGAACTAAACCCTGAATCCATATAATTAGGGTTCATATAGACTAAAACCCGACTGAAATCTTCATCATCACTATCTTCATGCTCATGCGCGCTATTCGATAATAATAGTTCTGTTTCCGTTTCCTGATTAACGACAATGTTATTCTCTACAATGGGGTTATCGATATCATTATCGTCAGGAACAGGTGTAAGCTCAGATTCAATGTCAACATTTGAAAGCGCAGTATCATTTACCATTCCTGCTGTATTATTCGTTTTAACCTTTACTACTGTTCTATAACTAGCAAGTTGTTTTTGAATGGCTGAATTTGATGATGCTAATAATCGAGCTGGAAAGCGATAAACAGTTTTCTGAACGTCAATTTTTTGTTTAGCACCCGACTGTTGTTTTGTCTGTGCTAAATATTGAGCCATTGCGCTAGCATCTGAATTTATAAACGCTTCAACCTCAGGTGTTTTGTGTTCGACAATATTATTATTCTTTAATTGATTTTTAATTGCTAAATTTGATGAACTTAACAGCAACGCATCAAACTGATAGTCGATTTTTTTAACAATTAGTATTTTTTGCTCATGCTTTGTATACACTGCTGATTTTTCGACCCAAGGGTAAAAAAGTAGACCACCAAACAAAAAGCTTACTGCAGCGGTTAGAGGAAATTTTAGATCATTAGTCATAAGTACACTCAGTTTTTATTTAGCATTTTTCATTAATTATTAATTCGTATTAATATAAGTGAGATAGAATGGAATGGCTTCTTGCTGTTACTAGCTGATGTCATCCTTGCTCATTGTTTCTAGTTTATTTCAGGTACTAACTCTATTCGTTTTCGAGAGTTCAGCAAAAATTTAGATATGTGATTTTAATTCACACACAAACAGGGTTCAAGTAGTGATTAAAAATTGATCGAGAATTATTACTTTATCGAGCAAATTTTGAATATAGTTGAATAAACTAGATTAAGTCTATTGTCACTTTACATGGGAGCCACTAAAAATTCATACACCGTTTCGTCTTTTAACAAAAACTCGGATAATTTTCTAAAGTTTTCATGATGTTTTGATTTTATTACCATATCATATTCAAAATATCGTCCCTCATGACTCAGTCGATAACTTGATGAATACGCCTTAATATTGTATTTTTTAATTAACGATAATATTTCAGACTCCGAAAAATGTTCTTTATGGCGTAAAAAGCTAATGCTAAATTTAGCGTACTTTTGAGACGGTAATAACGCTTCAACCCAACGGAATACCGATAGTGATGCTAACGTAAATATAGTAGTAATTAATGCCGGAAAATAAAATCCTAAACCTATAACAATACCAATTGAAGCTGTCATCCAAATTGAGGCCGCGGTGGTTAATCCTCGAACAGATAAGCCCTCTTTAACAATAACTCCTGCACCAAGAAAACCGATACCGGTCATAATCCCCTGCGCCATTCGGCTTGGATCCGCCCGAATGGTATCCAAGAATTCTTTCGGGACTAAATGCCATTGATAGGTCATCAGCAACATTAACAGACTCGACGATACACACACTAGCATATGCGTCCGAAAACCAGCTTCACGCCCGTGCAGCGCACGTTCTAGACCAATTAAGCCACCGGCAAGCAAGGCGTAAAACAATCTTGAAATGACTAAGTTGTAGTCCAAATCAAGCATGTTTAATCCAATTTCCATTGCACGTCCTTTATTATTATTGTCAATCTCAGGTTAACTACATATTACTAATTTTACGCTAAGCATAGTATTATTCTGTGAGGATATCTTCATCTTAATAATAGCGAATAAAATAATAGTATCAAAACCAACAGTAGGCAGCGTATGGCAAAAACACAATTTCCCGGTTTTTCAAAAGACTTTTTTAAATTTATAACGGATCTTAAAAAAAACAATAATCGTGAATGGTATCATGAAAATAAAGAGCGTTATAAACACGATGTTGTCACCCCAATGTGTGCTTTTATAAAAGCCATGGGTCCACGTCTGGAACAAATTTGTGAAGATTTTGTAGCCGACTCACGCCCTCATGGCGGTTCCATGTTTCGCATTTACCGCGATACTCGGTTTTCAAAAGACAAAACGCCCTATAAAGAACATATCGCCTGTCACTTTCGTCATTCGGCCGGAAAAGATGCCCATGCCCCTGGGTTTTATTTGCACGTCGAGTCCAATAAAGTTATTTTTGGGGGTGGTGTCTGGTGCCCTCCCAACCCAATTTTGCATAAAATTCGTAGCCGAATCGTCGCCAAGCCCGATGAATGGAAAAAAGTAATCAACAATAGATCATTCAAAGCCCGATATAGCGCAATTGAAGGTGAGCAACTCAAACGTCCTCCCCGCGGTTTTGATAAAACCCACCCGCACATGGATGACCTACGACGAAAAAGTTTTTTTGTGATTCAAACTGTCAAAAAGGCCCGTGCCATGGACAGTAAATTTATAAGCGAAGTGGAACGGGCATTTAAGTCGGCCAGCCCAATGATGGAATTTTTAACCAGAGCGTTAGAACTGCCCTATGATCAACCGTAGATAAAAATACATCTTTCACCCTACCCATAAACACTGAGTAGGGTGGAAAATGTGATGCTACACTAGCGAAACCACGATAGCTTTACGCTGCTGGTGCAACAACGGTGATTCGTGTTGTTGCTGTGCCAAGCATATCTCCTGATATCCAATCTTGAATTTCAAACTCAACTTTATAGTCCCCTAAAGCTTGATCCGCAGGGATATCAATTAAAATTTCATATCGTTCGGCAGACACTGTGTTTAATGTTACCCCATTTCCAATTGGTTTTGCATTTGGAAGCGGACGACCATCAGATGCGATAACTCTACCCGCTAATCCAGCTGGCAATGTTAACATTTGCGGCAAATAACCCGCATTAATATAACGAATCAATAATGTTTGACCTTGTTCAACCGTCGCCGCAACAACCGATTGAGTCTGAGGATCATTATTTTTATACGCCGAACTATCAACACCCGTACTGGCATCAACACCGGTAATAATAAAATAATCTGGATTTAAGGTATTAAAACCAACATCACCACCACAGGTTCCAGCAGCCCAATCCATAGGAGCAATTGCATGCCAGCTAGAATCGATTTCATCGACAGCCCAAACAGCTTCGACATCATATCGGCTGGCTGGATCTTCATTAGCATAAGTCAAAGCCTGTGGATTATTGACAGTATCGGTATTAATTTTTGGACGAACAATTAAAGCACCGTACATGCCCATCTCAGCATGTAAAACCGTATTAACATGGCAATGGTAAAAATAGGTTCCCGGATGCGCTGGACGCCATTGATAAGTAAAACTACCGGCAACATCCCAAGATGTATGGCCAACACCATCACTTCGGTACTCAGGCTCAATGCCGTGATGATGAATGGTATGTTTCCACATGCCACCCATACCGCCGCCGCCCATAGCAACATCCAGTACGGTATGCGCAATTTGACCGGCTGTAACCTCAATTAATGGAGAAGGAAAAGGAGTACTCATTCCACCGCCACCAGCAGCACTATCACTAAATCCCCAAATGGCAATGTTTTTTTGATCATCCATGGTTATCGAACCGTTCATATAAACTTGTCGGTTGAAAACAACATCCGCAGTCGCTGGATCGATGATCGTTACTGGTGTTCCATCGGTATTGGTTGGTTGCTCTAAATCGTATATAAAACAAGCATTATCCATGCCGCCGCCACCGGTAGTGCCACCACCGCCTGATGTACCGCCGCCACCTGGGCCGCCATTACCACCACCAGACATTCCACCGCCACCTAATTTTTTATCTTTTAATTTAAACATAATTCATATCCTTTTCATCTACACTTTATTCGTTAATAACTAGCTGCTTTACGCTTTCGGTTTAGGTTCATAAAACACATCTGTCATCAAACCAAACAAATATGAACCGCCTTTTGCAGATTGTGTCATTTCATCGTGAAAGTGCATTGGGTAGGCAATTTTTCTACCCTCATCCTTAGCAAGTTGTACAGTCGCTTCATTAAAAATAGGCCAAGCATCTGGTGGCGCATCAAACGGATAAATCACGTCACAAATACCACCTTTGCCATTCAAAGGAATAACATCTTTTGTGGTTTGAACGGGATCAGCATCCATCATGCCATCAACCATATCGCCATCCGTGGTTAACCATTCAAAATGGTTGGCATGAATGTGCATGGAGTGTTTTGCCATGCCAAAGTTAATGCAACGCACTAATGCACGATCACCTAAAGCACCAACCAACATACTGCGTGGATCGTGCATGCTATCGAGGGTAGGATCTGCATAACCAGGACTGCTTGCTGGCGAACCATTTAGCGGTGCCGGTGGGCGTCCACTTAACCCGTTCATGGTGAAATATTGCGGTGTAAAAGCACTCGAAGCGGTGCCATTGATAATGGCATTATTAAAGTTGGGATCAACATCATTAAATACCCAAAATAATTGCTGCACAAACTTACGACTGCCAACCGTCAATTGATCATTAAGCGGATTACCCGAATTAGCATCAAGCGGCATAACCGCAAAACCACCGTGCATTCCAACCATGCTGTTAATTTTCATGTTATTAACAATGGTGGCATCTTCATAACGATACGTTCCTGGCACATTCGCTGTAAAACTAACAAGGCGAGTTTCACCGGCTGGAATCACGCCCGTATCGGCAATGACAACATTTTTATCATTAACAAGGCGGCTTATGGTGAAGTTATGAACACTTTGTAATCGGTTAACAACTGTTATTTCGACCGTATCACCCTGATTCACGATGATGGCTTTACCCGGTACGTTTATCGTATCAGGCACATCGGCAACATTAAAACTTCTAAAAGGAACTATGGTGCCAACACCAGTAGCATCCATCATTTCGTGCTCGCCTTCAGTGATATAAAACGTCTGTTCCACCAGTGCAGCCGGTGTTGTCGCCGGAGCGTCAGGAACAGGAGCTGGCGTTGCTACAGGATCCGGTGTAGTTGGGGCTGGATTTGCTCCTGTACCTGCACCCGTTCCACCTGTTGTAGTATCAGGTGCCGTAGTATCTCCACCACCGCACGAAGCCACTAGCGTTGAACCAACTACCGAAGTAGCGACTACCGCTGAGCCTTTTTTCATAAAATCACGACGTTTCATATTGATATCCTTACGTTACTTATTGCCGAACCAAAATAATATTGGTGATTAATTCCGTAACAAAAAAAGCAAGTCTAATGAACATCTGTACTAAAATCAGCTCGCTTTCCTTACGGGTATTCTTTTATTCCTTCAATCTCTAGTACACAAAAATAAAGTGAATTAGTTATCAAGTTTGTCTAATACAACTTGACAAATTTATCGAATGGGAAATATTCCCACATATTAAACTACAGGATAATAATAAAAGCTAAGCTGTATCGGGTCAATCCATTTTGAATGATAATTGAGTGATTTGTGATGAGGGTCTAAATATAGGTATGTTCAATGCGTTGAACACCAAAAACTGATACTGAGTTATCTTGTCATTATACCGGATAATTCAAAGGTGAAATCAAAATCACAATGGGGATCGAATGTACTTGACGTTGTTTTAATCAGT
>UOFS01000038.1_pt1 | contig 41871 bp, 29 predicted proteins | sample 1989581 | NCBI WGS metagenome assembly UOFS01 (sample SAMEA4712198, study PRJEB27164) | hydrothermal vent metagenome | biome: marine basaltic hydrothermal vent biome; feature: marine hydrothermal vent; material: mineral | place: Pacific Ocean | collected 2011-06-14/2011-07-23 | depth 1691 m | reverse complement strand
TTAGTTACAGTCACATTGCCAAGCAATTAGGCATCCGGAATGCTGCAATACACTATCATTTCCCGTCTAAAGCCAATTTAGGCGCCGCGATGATAGCGCGCTATCAAAAACAATTCACTCGGTGGGTAGCTTATAATGAACTCAAACATGGCAAGCAATACCATACCCTATTTGAAGCTTATGTCTCAATTTCGCGCAGCTTTACTCAACAACAACACAGCATTTTTCCGCTTGCAGTATTAGAATCAAACTACACGGTTTTTCCAGAAAATATGCAAGTTCTCACCCAATCACTAAGCCGTAATATTCACAACTGGTTTACTAGCCTACTCAATCAGGGGAGAATAGCTGGAGTATTTTTTTTTACGGGATCAGCGAATGACAAATCCTTGCATATTTCTGCTGCATTACAAGGTGCATCGATGATGGCTCTGGTTGAATCGAGCGCAGTATTTGAAACAACCGTGCAGCAAATTAAACAACAATTAGGTTTGGCTCATGAAGCACCATAAGCAGCCTCAATCAGCTTCAGAGTTAGTTGCTGCTAACTATCAAGAAAGGCTTTACAAGAAAAATCCAAGACTTGTATTCATGATGAAAATCATACGCTTATGCTTTTTAATATTGGAATACATCAGCCCCAAACTGGCTGGTTGGTGGGCACTACGATTATGGCTTGCGACCCGTCGTTATCCGCTACCGGCACGAGAAAAAATTTGGTTAGCAACTGCAACAGAGTCCAGCTTGTTACACCAAAATGGCTCGATAAAACTCTATCGCTGGCAAACTACCCAAACTACTGCACCAATTGTATTGTTAATTCACGGTTGGAATGGCCGTGGTTTACAACTCGGTGCTTTTGTAAAACCTTTGCTAGAGCAAGGTTTTCAAGTCATCAGTTTTGATGCTCCCGGACACGGCAGCAGCCCTGGCAACGAGAGTAATCTATTTATCATCGCTGATGTAGTGCAAGCAATCTCAAAATCAGTTGGCTCAATCCATAGCATTATCGCTCACTCGTTTGGTGCAATGGTCATGGCGCGTGCAGTTAATGATGGATTGAATATACATAATGCCGTCGTCATCAGCGCACCTAAAAATGTTGAGTTTTTAACAAATTTATTTTGTGCAATGTTTAAGATAAAACCAAACAGTAAAAAGAATTTACTCGAAAGAATCAAACGCCGATTTGGAGATACAATGTTCGACAAAGCATCAACCATCAATAACCTCAAAAAAATCGCTATACCCGGATTAATTGTTCACGACAGTCACGATGAAGATATTCCAGTGCAACATGCTCAGGAATTAAATGCGGCTTGGGTTAATTCAGAACTGCTAATAACAGAAAATTTGGGACATCTACGAATATTACGCGATAAAAACATTATTACCAGTATTGTTAAATTTATTGCGAATAATTAACACGTTAGAACTTGTCAATTAATTAGCTGATTAAAATAATCATCGCTTAGATTAATCGTTTGTTCTACTTGAAAATCTGAATCCGCTAGATGTCCTCGTGAATTACACAACACCCGAGTACCATTAACTTCATAGTCAAAACTATCATGAGTATGACCATGAACCCAATATTTCACCCGTTTTTCATCCATTAAAGACTCTAAATCACTCGCAAAAGCTGGATTTAAAATATTATCTTGATAACGAGGATGGGTTGATTGCTTTGAAGGAGCATGATGAGTCACTACAACAGTATGACCATCATAAGGAATATCGAGTGCTCGAGCTAACCAGTCACGCGACTGTTGATGCAATAATAACGAAGCTTCCGGTTCAAATGGCCAGCCATCATATTTTATCGCTTTGAAGTCACTCATTTTATCTTGCGCAGCCTGCATACTTTGTAGTTTGCATTCAGAGCCGTTTAATTCAAAATCTGTCCACAATATTGAACCTAAGAATCGAACACCATTAATAAAGGCAATATTATTATGCAGCACTTGAATATTTGACGGTGCACGCGCTTTTAGTTCATCAATCATATCGAGATCATGATAATAAAACTCTAAATTTCCGGGGACATAAATAACAGGGGTATCAGGGAAATTTTTTTCTGCCCAGCACAAGCCTTTAAACCCTTCACCGATATCTCCAGCTAAAACTACTGCATCAGCTGGAGTAGTTGGTAATTGAAAATCATCTGACTCAACGTGTAAATCACTGTATATTAAAATATTCATAAATTAAATCCTTATTCCATCGCCCTACCAGTTGCACACTAACCTTAGCTTTCCATAGCTTTGTTAAACGGTGGTAGCTTTAAATATTTATCATTATATATTTGCAATTTTGCTACTGAAATTTATTTCCTGAAACAACCCCAACACTAAAGTTGCTAGACAGGTTTTAAATTACTATAAGCTACATATGAGTTGTTAGTTTAATAAATGCAAAATATTTTTTTGTGCTATCATTCACACTTTGTAAAATTTTGCAAATATAATATAGGGAAGGGACTTAGCGCACAAAAATATTTTTTAAAACGCACTTAATAAGTGCATTATGTCTAACCAATTATGCCCACATAAGGGTGGGCTTATATAAAATAAATTGATTAACGCTTATTGCGTTTACTTAGATTAAGTACAAATGACTTAATTTCTTGTTCACCCCATTCTAAGGCTTGAGCTTCATTTGTAAATCCCTGCTTACTTTTTGATACATGAAATTTTTTCGATGTTACACGACGAACAATTTCAGCCGTCCAAGTTTTATTATCTTGAACTGTTCGACATTCAAATTTTTTAGTTTTTGTCATGTTATTTTTTCCACTTAAATCCAGATTTTTCGGGGGTTAGTTCGTCGCTATCACTAGCGTTATCCGACTCCTTTTCTTTATCTTGATGGTATTTAAGCTCTAGACCTTTTAAAAATAAACGCAGTATTTGATCTTTACAATCAACATAGTGCTTATGCCCCGGCTTTCTAAAAAAAGCGCTCAATTCAGACTTGCTAAGCTGAAAATCAGCCACCGCTAAAATAGCAACAACATTTTCTGCTTTCAAATTTAGTGCAATTTTTAGTTTAGTAAAAATCATATTGTTAGTTAAACGTTTTTCTGCGATAACGGGCGGCCCATCTTTTTTACCACGCTTATCATTAATGAAACCATTTAAAAAGGTAGCAAGCTGATTGTCATTACAAGCTTTAAATTCAGGATTATCTTCTTTTTTTAACCAGTCACTAATCTGCGCTCGTGTTACTTTTAGATTGGCCTCACCAAAAATAGCAATCATTTTATTGTCATTAATATCGAAAATATATCGAAGTCGACGTAGTACATCATTGTTTTTCATAAATTGTCTTCACTCGTTGAATGCTTATTTTTTCATTGTTAAATTCAATAATATCTCCCGATATTATCTTTTTTCGTTTTTGTGTTTCAATTGTTCCGTTTAATAAAACCTGCCCATCAGCAATTACCAATTTTGCTTCGCCACCACTGGCAACCATACCCTCAAACTTCAATATTTTATACAGTTCTACGGGTTCAGTTGTTATTTCCACTACTCTCATTACTTAACCAACCTTATAAATATAAATGCATTAATCACGTAAATAATCAAGCAGCTGATTATATCGTATAAGCACAAATAACATCCAGTTTTAACCTCCACTTAGGTATAAGATGTCAATATAAATAGATGCAAATCTGACTCAAAATACTAGAGAGCGTTAATCGAAATATTTTTTTTACCAAGCACTTCAAGTTTTCTGGTTAAACTATTGCCTTGCTCATCTACCAAGGTCAAAAAATGAATGCCTGGTTTAATTTTTAATTCCCTTTGATGAAATGTTGTGGTTAAACCCAAAAATTGTTTATCCAAATGCCAATATAAGGTTTCACTATGATTACGGTGTACTGCTTTAAATACAGTACTGCCCTGCGTTTCATCAAGGTAAATAGGGATGAACAACTTGGTTCCAGGGGTCGGGTATAATATTTCAATTGGATTCTGCGAGTTATTTTGTGTTACCTGTGCAATACAATCTTTTCGATAATCTGGAATATTACGATAATTAGCATTTAATTTTTTATAATAATATTCTTGACCCGCAGGTAATACAAACCAATTCTTATGCTGCATATTACTCACAGCTTCACATTGGCCATTAACCCGCCAGCCATTGGTATCGAGGTGCACTTTTAAATGATTTTGACTGGTTTTATTAAAGTGACTATTTTTTGGGATCCATTGTTTTTTGCTATCACAAAATTGATTTGCTAAATAACCATCATTTTTACAAACACTCACTTCTTTCATTAAAAAATACGGTGCAGTAAACCAAGCACTGTTATCTAAGCGATTAAAAATATCAAACATAATTGGTGCCGCAGCACTGACACCGGTCAAACCCGGTTTGCCCTCACCACTGGCATTACCAACCCACACCGCTACGGTATATAAACCGGTATTACCAACCGCCCATGCATCTCGCAGACCATAACTGGTGCCGGTTTTCCATGCTATTTTTTGACTGCTATTAAAATTTTTCCAATACCCCTCATCGCCCGGACGTGAAACTTCTAATAATGCCTTCATGGTCAACCAAGCAGCAGCAGGTTGGATTTCTCTAGTTTGCTGTGTCAAACTGCTGTGATCACGCATTACTTTTAATTGCTTATAAGTAGCGTCGTTTGCGGCATTATTTGCTTTGGCTATATCGGCCAAGTTTGCATACATATTAGCAATATCCCACAAATTGCCTTCGGCTCCGCCTAAGATTAAAGTCAGACCATAATTATTTGGCGTCCGGTGTAAAGTCGACATACCCATTTTTTTTAGTACGTCATAAAATTTTGCAACACTATATTGCTTTAACATTCGTACCGCTGGAATATTTAATGAACGCGCTAAAGCAACTTTTGCCGGCACTGCGCCTCGATACTGTCGATCGTAGTTCTCAGGAGTATAACCTGCATATTGTGTTGGTAAATCGGCCACCAAGGTTTCAGGTAAAATATCTCCTTGTTGTAGCATGCCGGCATATAACAGCGGTTTTAAAATACTACCGGTGCTACGCGGACGACGAATTAAATCAATGGCATAACCAAGTTCAAAATCAGCAGTTGTATTACTATTTCCAATATAAGCTAAGACTTCAAAGGTATCGTTATTAATAACTAATGCTGCTGCATTATAAATTTCTCGTTGACTTAACCGCTTTGAATGTTGAAAGACAATGTCCTGCACGGCAATCTGTAATGTCTTATCGATTGTTGTTTTTAATTGCGGGTTTGCGTGTTGAATTTGGCTAGCAAGTAAGTGTGATGCAATATTCGGTAGCGGTAGTGGTTTTGCCGGTAAATTTTCAGCCAGTGCTAAAGCTAAAGTAGTTTTGCTAATTAATTTTTCATTTACTAATTGTTGTAATAATAAATCACGTTTACGTTTTAATTGCCGCCGATTACGCGCAGGATGAATTAGTGCTGGGCTATTTGGTAATACGGCTAAAGTACAGGCCTCAGCCCACGATAAATTAACCGCCGCACGTCCAAAATAACGCCAAGCTGCTGTTTCAAGTCCAACGACATTGCCTCCAAAAGGAGCATGGCTAGCATATAATGCTAAAATTTCTTGTTTGCTGTATGACATTTCTAATCGTAACGCCATTATCATTTCAAGCATTTTTTCAGCATAACTACGCCGCTTATTTTTTCGAGCCAGACGAATAACCTGCATTGATAACGTACTACCGCCACTAACAATTTTATTCTGGCTTATGTTTAGGTACAAAGCACGTAAGATGGCTAAAGGATCCACTCCCCAATGAGAATCAAAACGCTTATCTTCAAATTGAATAAGTGCAGTAGTAAATTTTGTTGCAAGCTGTTGTACCGTTAAAGGTGGAAAGCGCCACTGTTCATCAGAAGCTATTTTTGCACCCAGTAATTGCTCATCGCGACTCAATAAAATCGATGAATAGGGCTCTTGGAATAAAGGGCTTGGTAAGCAAAACCAAAAGCTGCTACCAAGTAGCAACAGCAAACCAAACAGCAATAAAAATATTACTCTACGCTTTTGACGACGCGGATCCATTGCCCTTTAGTCCTCGCATTTTTAGTCGCATCATACATTGCAGCTACCGAAATACTCGGTAAATAAAACCGGCCAAGATACGATGCATTCATCGCTACTGTAAATTGTTTTTGTTCTCCGGCCTTTAATGCAAAATAGCTGTACAGCCTGTCATCACGAATATCTTGATAATCCATTGTTGAATTTTTATTTTCTGTTACTGCCGCATCACTATTTAAACGCTTATTATGAATTTGCCAGCCCGATGGAATAATATGGGTTAACGCTAGGTTAGTTAAATCTTGCGTGATGGTATTTTTTACACTAATGACGGCAACAATATCGCTGCCTTGTGGTAATTTAGAAACATCTAAAATCTCACCTTTACTATTTTTATATGTCACTGCTAATGACAAACCTTGAGCGGTTGCTTGCTCAGCACCCGATTTTGGAATTCCTAAGACGGAAATATTACCATACAATGTCATCACCGAGGTATTTTCCAGCTTAATAGTTTCACCTTTACGATTAAAATTCGATAATAGTTTTTGATATATTACAGCACTCGAATGCAAAGACTGTGTCACTGCTTTTTTAGCGTTGACACCAGCATCAACAGCTCGTTGTTGCGTAAATGTAAACTGCGAATCCAACGTATTATGAGTTACAAAATTACTCATAGCAAGTAATGCATATGCAACACTTTGAGTACTTTGCCATGAACTCGAGGACAACTGAGTTGCAATAACATCAGCCAGTTTTTTAGCTTGCTGTTTTCGCCCTAGCTTGATAAGTGCATTTAATACAATTGCTTGGTCCCTAAGCCTCGAGCCAAATGTTATGCCTTCATTTGCATAATCTGGCATATCGGTATTTGCAGTTGCTAATAATTCGGCTGCGGCATCAGATTGCCCGACTATTTCATACGCATGGGCTAATTGCCAACGAGATATATCCGTTAACGAGGAAGATTCACGTAAACGGTTCATCGCACCCATTTCAGCCTTGTTGGCCAAAGCTAAAGTATAAAGCCGATAGGCTTGCTCAAGTTCAGATTGCCCCGAGCCGGCTAACCAATTATTTGCAACTTGCGCCTGATAGGATAACCAATTTGAAATTAATCCTTCAGGAATAAAATAACCTCGTTGTTGTGCTTCTAACAAAAAGTGTCCAGCATAACTGCCACCCCACACCGATGGTGCACCATTACCTCCAGGCCAATAGGAGAAACTACCATTGTTATTTTGAAACTGTTGCAGACGTTTAATTGCAGCATTTATATTGGTGTCAATAGCTTGCTTGCGCGGCTTGTCGAGCTTTACAAATTTTTCTAAATACAACTGTGGAAATACTGATGATGTTACTTGTTCAATACAACCATGAGGATAACGAATTAAATAATTTAAACGGCTTTCTAAATTAATGGGCAGCACTGAAGATAATTCTAATGTTACTTTATTGGTTTTTAACAAGCCATGAGGAATAATTTTATCCTGCCAAAATTTACCAGGCTTGATTTCCATAACCACTTGCCTTAACGTCTCTGGATTGGCACTGCGAATATCGAGATAGACCTCGGTTTCAGTGGTCTTGTTCGCGCTACTGGCAATAAACCGAATATGTCCTCTACCTAAAGCGGATTTAACTTTAACGCTTAAAACACCAAGCTTATCACCGGTAGTTTCAAAATGAACACCAACTTGATCAGCACCGATTACTTCAAAGTGTTCGTCAGGAATTATTTTTAATGTAACATCTTTTATTGCTTCATCCATTACAAATATCGCAACCGGCAGTGTCATTTCTTCATCGGGCCCAATAACCCGCGGCACTGTCGCTAAAATACTTAGTGATTCACGCACAAATACCGATTTACTGGCTTTACCATAAGCAGTTTTATTTCCAGCCACCAACATCACTCGCACGGCTCCAATATATTGAGGTAATTTAAAATGATGCTTGGCTGTTGCACCGGCTTTTAGCTGAAACGGTCCGAGATATTGCACCACAGGAGGAAAACGTTTTTTATCTTTGTTTTTATCTTTGCTGTCACTTTCGTCACCACCGCCTAAGGCCAGCAACCGCTCAAGCTCACCACCGTAGGCACCAACCACAAAATCATAAAAATCCCACGTTAATATTCCATGAGCTTCTTTTTTATAAAACTGTTTATGTAAATCCGGCGTTTTAAAACGTGTTATGCCCAACAAACCTTCATCAACCACAGCAATGGTATAGGTCATTGGCTTGCCATTAGCTTCTTTTACCGTAATTTCAACTTTTTGCTTGGGAGCCCATTCATCAGCCGTTGTTAATTGAGGAGTTAACCTAGTTTTTGGATCATTAACGAAAAGTGGAATAACACCATAGAGGCGAATAGGACGATCATTTTTTTTATTCTGGTGGGGCTGAATTAAACTAACATGAATATATACATTCGGAGCCATCTCAGCAGTTACTTTTAAATTAAAATCACTACTGGTTTTACCAACTTGCAACCAATGTTGTTGTAATATTTCAGTGCCATTTTCAATACTGATTAAAGCTCGCCCCTTGCTGGCTTTAGGCAGTCGAATAACAGCCGTATCACCAACCTGATACTTTGGCTTATCGGTTGTCACACTGAGTGAATTAGCTCCAGTAGCACTACCCTCTCTGGCCTTACCCGCCCAACCGGGCCAATCCATATACAACGTTTTTCCGGTACAATGCTTACCGTCTAAATCACACGCCCGTATTAAATAACGACCCCAGTCAGGATATTTAACTTCAAACTGCCAAACGCCTAGACCATTTTTATTCGTTGCAATGCTACTTTGTTGTAAATAATTTGTTTGGTACGAAGAACTATAATTAGCAAGAGCATCACCCGATTTATCCCACCACCACTTCCATTGAATTTTATACAAAGTGACTTGAATATTTTTTAATGAAACTTTTTTACCCTTTTGATCTAAACTCGCAATCTCAACTTTGTGCTGAGTATCCGTTAATAGCATATTTCGAGTAGCATCACCCTTGGGTAATTTTATACCGACATAATTTTCGTAGGGAGAGAAAGGTATATTAACACTATCCGTACTAAAATCACCGCCTTGTTCAAATACGCGCGTGGTAAATTTAGCCGTTAGCATTCCGGGAGATTGGCTATTAATGTCGACACTTTTTTGTACATTAGCATTACCCTCAGCATCTAATTTACCTTCTGCAATAACTAATGATGAAAAATTAAAATATCCGGCAGGATCATCAAACACAAAATCCGTAAAAGTATCAAACCGTGTTCGGCGTGTGCTAACTTTAACTTCGACATCGTATTTAAGATTTGAAGCTTTTGCTCCATGCAACCACTGGCTAAACAACTTGGCATTAAAAGGCATGCTACTTTTGCTTAATTGCTTGGTACCAAAATCCATGTCTATTTTGAGCCTATTTGGGATAACCGTTTCAATTTTTAAACGCTTGCTAAAAATAGTACCTCCGAGTTGCGCCTTAGCTGTCCAATTTCCCGTTTCGCTGTTTTCACTGGTTTTTAGTGTGAAACTATAAAAGTCACCCATCGGTTTATTATTACTAATTGTCTGTACTAACTGCCCCTTAGGACTATACAAGCGCATCGTTACCGGATGATTAGTTGGAATGGTATTATCTTTATCTTGCAAGACAAACGTTAGAAAAATATTGTCGCCAGGGCGCCAGACTCCTCGTTCACCGTAGATAAAACCTTTTAATCCATTATCAACTTGCTGACCGCCAACATTAAAATGACTGGTCGCTAATGCTGTGCCTTTGCTTAATTTTAAATAGGCTTTTTGTTTACCCTTGCTAGCGACTAAATAAAACGGAATATTATTCAGCTCGATACTAACCATTCCCAAGCTGTTAGTCGATAACTGAGCCATTTCCTGACCTTGAAAATTACGAACCGATATCACAACTCCTGACATTGCTTGTGATGTACGAATATCACTAGTGATGATAGTTAACTTATTACGTTTATCACGCTTGGCAATAATGCCTATATTACTAGCAATAAAGTTTCGTGAATCAGTCACGCCGCTAGCATAAAAATAATAGGCATCTTTACAGGGATTTTCACGATCACCCCATAATATCGGCGTCGCACTTTGCCCATAATAATCTTGGGCATAACCCCAACCACTCAACGAAGTATCCAGATATTCATCACTATTTGAAAAATCTTTTTCTTTTTTTACAACCGCACCGGTTTTATCTTCTGGACAGGTAAAGCTAGAATTACCACGATTGATTGAAAGAGTGAGACGGAACAACCCACCCGGATGCGCTTTTAATAATTCGCTGGCATCGAGACTGTAACGATTCCATTTATCAGGCACCACCGAATCCAATGCAATCGTTTTGCGCCATAAATATCGGCCAACCCGATTAATCTCAGACGTTCCATCAAATTGATTTGTCTGTAAAAATTGACCTATATTTTTTTCAAATACTTGAAATGCCGTTACCTGTACTCCAGTGACGTTAACAGCTTCAAATGGAATACTCAGAATATCATTATCCGGCAAAATAACACCTTTCCCAGAGAATTTCACCTGAGGTTTAAAACTACTGAATTTTATTGTATTATCAAATCGTTTAGTTATTTTTAAGTCTTTAAAATTCTTAATACCCGGTTCTATTAGCACTTGATAGTCACCAATTAAATTGGCAACGGGATACAGTAAAATTGCATTTTCGTCAATGCGACTACTAAACTTAACACCAGGCATTTGAACCAAGCCAGAAATATCCTGATTGGCTTTTAATACATCTGAAAACTGAATTTTTACATATTGTCGATCAGCTTGCACGGCCTGAACTTTAATTACTTTAAATAATCCAAGAGCAGGTATTTCAATATTTTGTTCGCCTTGTTGATTAACCCCAATAACAGCGGCATTCCATTTTAATAATAAATTACTATTATTATTTTTCCTAGGAATATCCGCTATTTTAAAATCATGCCGTTTACCATTAGCACTATGTTGCCATGTAATCCCATAGTTATTATTTAAGTACTCAGCTTGTAACATTTTTTCAATACGTTCAGCTTGTTCAACATCAGCGGTAACAATAGAGCCGCGTAGCTCAAGTTGTTTTTTATTCTGAAAATCAGTATTTAAGCCATCAATATTAACTTCAAAATCTTGTCGTATAACTTGAAATGCAAATGTGAACTTATCAGCAGCCGATTCTAAACCTAATAATTTATTGGTATTAATACTAACTTTAAATTTACTATTGGAATTAAGCGCACTCGCGGGTTGTAGAATAATTTCACGGCTATTGGCATACGTGATAGTACCTTGTATATTCGGCGAAACTTTAAATACCGAACTGGCATCTTTACCGACTAATTCTGATGCGACAATATCATTAACAAATCGAATATGAATACTGGCATTTTTAGATATCGCTCCAGCGGTATGCGAAGTTATAAACTGGCTCCACTGTGGGTTATTGTCAACACTGCTAAGTGAATTTGTATTATTACCGGTAGAGAAATCACAACCAGACAATAACAACATAGAAACCAAGACATAAGCTAACATTAATTTTAATACTGGAGCGTGCAACAAAACCATAACGATTCCTTTTTGATTTATAATTTTATAATTTATAATCAGAATATTAAGCTAAAGTATAACGAATATAGTAACCACACTGTAATGAATTTGTAGTGATAAATTATGAGCAATTATGATGAAATATAGTTAGCATTTAATTAACTATTCTTTGGCTTGTCTCATAGTAAAGTGGAAAAATACCATAAATGTGGTGCCACACAAATTATTGGCCAAACAATAGGTTTTAATGGTAATTTAGGATTTAGAATAACAATGTTTCCGCTATCATCAAGCTCCTGATCACCAGCCAGATCATCAACTAAAGTTGATACGGTAGGATTTGAAGGATCATAAAACAATCGTTCAAACTCATCATCTTCAAAATCGGCTGTTTGATGCGTTTTAATCATTTTTTGGTAGGTTTTTTGATCTTGCGCTTTAAATTCAAATGTAAGCGCATACACTCTGCTGTCATTAACAGTAGTATTGGTTGCTTTTTTCTGAACTAACTTTGCTTTAGTTATGATGCCAGACTTTAACATTTTATAATCGCGTAAACCACGCCGAATTCCAAAATATACTAATGATAAACCAATTAACGGCAAGAGATAAGTTAATAGTAACCAGCTACTAAATTCAGCTGAGCGTTTTCCTGGTACTCGCCCATACTTTGGATAATCTACGGGATACTCAACGGTTAATTGTTGCCCACTGCGCATACCATAACCTGTGGTATAAACATTACGTAAATATTCAAAGCCCTCATCATCGATATATTCATAAGTATTAACCCAAACACTGCGCTCGTTAATTTCCATATTGGTTTCGTCAGACTCAATAACACGTCCTGTGGTAACTTTAATATCACCGGTGAAATACAAAAATGAAACATCAGAATGTCCACCAAAGCCCCATCCAAAGATCATTAAAAATGCAAAAACAAACCAACCTGTTAAGGTTAGCTTTCTACCAAAAATGATTGTTATTGCTGTATTTTTTGGAACCTTACGATTAATAGAATTCATAATTTACCGCATTTTTTACATTAATTATTTTTTATTATAGACCGTGACAAGTCGATATGAAACATAGTAATGTAATGCACCTATCGGATGCTGTGTATAGCTGTGTTGCTGACATCGGATGCTGCTTCATGTAACGCTTCAGATAGTGTTGGATGGGCAAACATTGTTAATGCCAGATCTTCACTGCTGGCATTAAACTCCATTGCTATCACAGCTTGCATAATTAATTCGGATACTTTAGAACCAATCATGTGCACCCCTAGAATTCGGTCAGTTTTCTTATCCGCAATTATTTTTATAAAACCGTCAGTTTCAGCAGCAGCTTTCGCGCGGCCATTAGCCATAAAATGAAATTTTCCAACATTATAGGCAATATTATTTTGTTTTAATTGTTGCTCAGTTGCACCACACCAAGCAATTTCTGGATGAGTGTAAATGATAAAAGGAATAATATCATAATTCACTTTAGCAAAATTTCCAGAAATTAGTTCTGCTACCATAATTGCTTCTCCAGAAGCTTTATGAGCTAACATTGGACCTCGGACAGCATCACCTATGGCATAAATAGTATCGATATTTGTTTTACATTGCGCATCAACTTTAATGAAACCTTTTTCATCTATATTTAATTTAACTTTATTCGAACATAGTTTATTTGTATTTGCTATACGTCCAGTTGCTACTAAAACCTTATTAAAGATTTTGCTATGCTCACCAGTTGAATCTTTATAGCTTAATTTAACTTTGTCGCCATCTATTTCAGTTGCAGTTACTTGTGAAGCAAAATGAAATTCTAAACCTTGTTTTTTTAATAATTTAGTTGCCTGTTGTGATACTTCATGATCGGCAATGGGCAATAATGAATCTAAAAATTCATACACCACAACTTTACTGCCGTACCGTTGCCAAACACTGCCCAACTCTACACCAATAACACCTGCACCAATTATTGCTAGGGATTCAGGAACGGCTTCAAAAGTTAATGCACCTGTTGAATCAACGATTAAGTTATCATCAACTAACGCAGATTTTAGGACAGCAGGTTTTGAGCCCGGTGCTAGAATAATATTACTAGCCGTAATCATTGTATTGCTACCGCTAGTCAGTTTAATACTAACTTGCGTTTCAGTTTCTAATATTGCTTCGCCATGGTAAACACTAATAGCATTACTTTTCATTAGCAAGGAAATGCCCGATGTTAGATCGGTAACAATTTTTTGTTTACGCTGTTGGCTAACAGCTAAATCCAAACTAACTTGAGCAACATTAATACCATGTTGTTGCAATTCAGACTGCACTTGAGAATATAACTCAGAGGATTCGAGCAAGGCTTTTGATGGAATACAACCAACATTCAAGCAGGTTCCTCCAAGCGAGGATGATTTATTGATAATTGCAGTTTTTTTCCCTAATTGTGCACATCTAATTGCCGCAACGTATCCTGCGGGGCCGGCTCCAATTATAATGACATCAAAATTTTCCATATTCGTATTAACTGTTGTTTAAATCTCTAATAAAATCATAGCGGGATCTTCTAATTCTTCTTTCACCGACACTAGAAATTGTACCGCCTCTCGTCCATCAATAATGCGATGGTCATAAGAAAATGCTAAATACATCATAGGACGAATCACCATCTCATCATTTTCAACAATAACTCTTTTTTCAATTTTATGCATCCCCAATATACCACTTTGTGGTGGATTTAATATTGGCGTTGACAGCATTGAACCAAAGACACCTCCATTTGTAATACTAAAGGTACCACCGGTAATTTCATCTAAGCTTAATTTACCTGTTTTGGCTCGTTCACTATAATCAACAATTATTTTTTCTATATGAGAAACACTTAATGTATCAACATCTCTAATAATGGGAACCACTAAACCTCGAGGCGAACCTATTGCAACACCCATATCAACAAAACCATGATAAATTATGTCATTACCTTCTGTTGAAGCATTAATCTCTGGATATTTTTTTAATGCTTCTACAACGGCTTTTATAAAAAATGACATAAACCCTAATCTCACGCCATGTGTTTGTTCAAATTTTTGTCCGTATTTGCTTCTTAATTTAATAATGGCCTGCATATTAACTTCATTAAATGTCGTTAAGATTGCAGCATTGTGTTGGGCTTCTAACAAACGTTCGGCTATGCGTGATCGTAGTCGCGACATAGGGACACGTTTTTGAAAACGTTGCTGTACAATGTTGACTTCTGGGTTATCAACCTTTGTGATTTCAGGATTTGCACTTGCCTCGGTTGCGCTTTCTATATATGACAAAACATCTTCTTTCATAATCCGTCCATCTTTACCGCTGCCAATGACTTGACTACTTGTTATGTTATTTTCTTTCATCATTTTTTCTGCTGCAGGTGATTGCAAATTATTAATCGAAACAATTTTATTTTCAGCCACGTCCTTTTCTGAATTAGCGTGTTCGGCTTCTTGTTTAATGACTTTAGCTATTATTTGACCTGAGATTACCGTTGCCCCTTCTTTTTCTAACACAGCTTCAATTGTCCCTGAGACTGGGCTCGGTACCTCGAATAAAACTTTATCAGTTTCTATATCAGCAACTGTTTCCCCCATATTGACATAATCACCAACTTTTTTGTGTATCGCTGATAATGTACCATCAGTAATGGACTCGGGAAAAACGGGGACTATGATATTTTCACTCACATCATGATTATCTTGCTTTTCGTTCATGACAAACCTCAGTTGCTATTAAAATAAGTACCTTATTAAAACCCCAAAGCGTCAGAAATTAATTGCGCTTCCTGTTCTTTATGAATATTGATATTACCGACAGCCGGTGCAGCTAATAATGGCCTACCAGCATATTCTAAATTTTTATTTTTTCCAATGGCATGGCGTATATGATGTTGACTTGAGTACCAAGCACCTTGGTTCATTGGTTCTTCTTGACACCAAACATAATCAGTAACATTAGTGTATTTTTTTAGTTCATCTGCTACCAGTTCAGTCGGAAAGGGATATAGTTGCTCAATACGTAAAATAATAATATTTTCTTTACTATTTTTCTTTCGGCTATTTTGTAGAGCATAATATATTTTACCACTGCAAAAAATAACACGTGTGATGTTACTGCTATCATGAGGTTCAGTTTCTACGATAAGGGTTTCAAACTTGCCATTAGAAAGACTCTTAAAATCACTCATCGCAGCAGGTAGCCGTAATAAACTTTTTGGTGACATAATTATTAGTGGTCGTCGGCAACTAAGCAACATTTGTCGACGTAATAAATGAAATATCTGAGCGGCGTTACTCGGAACACAAACTTGAATATTATGTTGTGCACATAATTGTAAATAACGTTCTAATCTAGCTGATGAGTGTTCAGGACCTTGTCCTTCAAAGCCATGCGGTAACAACATCACTAAACCACAAAGTCTGTTCCACTTTTGTTCGCCAGCGCTAATAAATTGGTCAATAACCACCTGTGCATTATTTGCAAAATCTCCAAACTGAGCTTCCCAAATAACCATTGTTTTTGGATCAGTCGTGGCATAACCATACTCGAAGGCAAGTACTGCTTCTTCTGATAATAATGAATTACTCACTAAAAAAGTAACATCATCAGAATTTAAGTTACGCAACGGTATATGCACACTGGTATCTTTTTGATTATGCAAAATAGCATGACGATGAAAAAATGTTCCTCGGCCACTGTCTTGACCGGATAGACGAATCGAAAAACCATCGTTTAACAACGTTGCATAAGCCATTGTTTCAGCAAATCCCCAATCAACTAATATAGTGCCATTCGCCATATTATCACGAGAACTTAATATTTTTTTAACATTTCGATGAAGTTCAAAACCATCGGGAATGTTATTAATGCACTTATAACAATAGTGTAATGTTGTTTTATCGACTTGAGTTTCTACATCATTATCAAATGGAAAATTAACACCACATTTTACGTATTTGCTCCAATCTGAAATATATGGGTACGCAATATTATTATCATAGACATGCTTCTCAACCATAGACTTTCCTGTGTCTAAGTTATCTGTATATTCTACTTTATATTTAATTAATTTTTTTTCAGTGATTATACCTTCAGAAATTAATTTATCAGCATACAATGCTAAAGTGGTGATTTTGTTTCGGATGGTTTTGTACATTTGTGGCTGCGTGACCATTGGTTCGTCCGCTTCACTGTGGCCATGACGACGATAACAAACCATGTCAATTACAATATCTTTTGAAAACTTCATTTTATAATCTAGCGCTAAATGTATTGTATGCAGCACGGCTTCAGGATCATCACCGTTTACATGTAAAATTGGTGCATCAACCATTTTAGCGACATCGGTACAATACATCGTAGAACGAGCATCTTCTTGCTTGCTGGTTGTAAAACCTATTTGGTTATTAACCACAATGTGTATCGTGCCCTTAGTCGAATAACCACGTGACTGTGACATATTAAATGTCTCCATCACAACACCTTGGCCGGCAAAAGCGGCATCACCATGAATAACAATTGGAATAACGTGTTTGCCTTGTTTATCGCCACGACGATCTTGTCGTGCGCGCACCGAGCCTTCTACAACTGGTGCAATAATTTCTAAATGTGATGGGTTAAATGCTAATGCAACATGAACTGGACCATTTCCAGTTTCTAAGTCTGTCGAAAACCCCATATGGTATTTCACGTCACCGGTACCATTTTTATTGGTAGTCTTGCCTTCAAACTCCATGAATAAATCAGATGGTATTTTTCCCATTATGTTTATTAAAACATTGATACGACCTCGGTGAGCCATACCGATAGCCATTTCTTCAATATGATGTTCAGTACCACCACGTTTTATTAAGCCTTTTAATAATGGAATTAAACTTTCACTACCTTCTAATGAAAAGCGTTTTTGGCCAACGTATTTTGCATGTAGGTAGTGTTCTAAACCTTCTGCAGCAATTAAATTCTTTAATAATTCAACTTTTGTTGCTTTATCAAATAAAAAATTGCCTTGGCAGGACTCTAATTTTTGTTGCAGCCAACGCTTTTCTTGGATGTTTGATAAATGCATGTATTCTGCACCAAGCGAACCAGAATAAGTTGCTTGTAGTATTTTAATTATTTCGCGCAATTTTAAGCGTTCAACACCGAATAATGAACCGGTTTCAAATACTTGTGCTAGAGTATTTTGGGAAAATCCATAATAATCTAATGTTAACTCTTCGACGGTATTTTCGTTTTGTTGTGAAAATGGATTGGTGTTTGCTATTCGGTGACCTAAAAATCGATATGCGTTAATAAACTGCAATACTTTAATTTGCTGTAGTTCAAAACCAGTACTTGAGCTTGCTTTATTTTGTCTTTGAGGCTCATGCTTAAAGTGTGCGATAAACTCCTGTTTAATATTATGGTGTAATAGATCTTCATTAGTAGAATTTTGCATCCGAGTAAAATAAGTGCGCCATTGCGTATCCAATGACTCAGGCTCAATTAGAAACTGTTGATATAATTCTTCTAAATAACCAGAATTTAAGCCAGCTAATGCGGAGTTATTCCAAATTTCTTGTAATGATTTTTTTTTATTAGATAAATCCATCAATTTTTCTCAGTTATACATACATATATAGTGCAATTCTGAAAGACTGCATGAATTAATGGTCATTCCTAATGATTAAGGTGATATATTGATCACAAACTAAGTATTCTTAACGAATCAATACAAAAAAGCATCTCATTAAGCTGAGATGCTTTTATGGTATTGAACATACTAACCAAAGTTATGGTGTTATTACAACACTATTTTCTGGTAAAGTAACAACAGTTTGTGCATTAAAATCCTGTGGTGCAGAACCAAATGTAGCAACAAAACCGCGCAGCGCCACATTACTGCGTTCGACAATATTAGCAAGGTTTAAACTTGCCGTATCAACTTCATAGCTGTCAACTAAGGCATCATTATTACTATCAATACCTGTGCCAGCAAAATTATACCGAGCGGTGCTTCGACCATTGATTGAACGTAAATTCAAGACCATTGATGAAGTTTGATCAATAGCAATATTGCTAGATACAACATTCGCCGTTAAATTTGAAAAACCAATTCTAGCGTAACCATTACTTGCATCAAATTCAAAATTAGTAGCAGCTTCGTTTATCACACTTCCAAAAATCAATACTCGCGAGCCAATCGAGATATCGGCAATTGTAAAATCAGACATCGATGCTCGACGCTTAACAATGGTACTTGCTGCAAGTTGTACCGAAATAGCATCATTAAAAATGACGGTTCCATCTGCTCGAGTAACTCTTGCACCGTGTACTTGAATAACATCTGCTGTCCTTGAAACAACACTGCCTTGCACAACATCCAAAGTACCACCCGGAACACTTGAACCAGCAAAGACTTGTTCAGCTTCAAACCGTAAAGGATTAAACTTAACAGAGCCGCGTACTATTACACCTGTTAATGTTGCCAAAGATTCCATTACCGACAATCCAGTGGTGCCTTGATACGCTAGGCCATCAATTTCGTACAGAGTCGAATCTAAAGACTGAATTTTTAAACGACCAAAGTGCTTTTTATATTTAACTAAAGTATGTCGAAATGGACGTATAAATAACTCAAAATTATTATTAGTAACATCAACTGATTTTAAGGGCCCGCGTAATCGATGTTGTTTTGACTTATTCAAATCTACTGAGGCTATTAGCTTTGGCGCAACAACAATACTGGCACTATCTGCATTGAGAGTAACCGTATTCGAGGTTTTTAAATCAAAGTCCAAGGTTAAATGTTTGGGAATTCCGGGTGCAACTGGTAAAACATTTTGACCGTCAAGATTAACCGATACTTCTATTGTCGTGAGTGTATTGCCACTTTCATCGACTATACTATTTACTGGTAGCGCTTCACCGGTTGCAGCTTCAACCCAAATATCTGCATTGGTATAATCCAATACCATACTGCCTTTAACATAACGCCCATTAGGAACTGTTGCAGCGGTAATGAATTCTGTTAAGTTAACATATTCTGCGAAATCAATGCGGCTCGATATTGGTAATGTCTCCACTACTCGTCCGTCCGCATGTGTCATTTTAATTGACAATACTTCAACGCTGTAACGAATAAAGTCACCCGCTGCATCGGTCATTGCGATTAGCACCGTGCCGTTTTCGTTTGAGTTCACAGTTTGAGTATCAGTCGTTGAACTCCCCCCCCCACAACCTGTCATAGCCAACATGCTAAGCAGTAACATACTGAAATAGCTATATTTTAACCAAGTAAATCTAAAAATAGGGTTCATTTTTTTATATCTCCATTAACATTTTATTAAAATTTTTTATCAATATCTCTGACATATGCAAAACAGTCATTGTAAATTGATAGCTTACTAACTTTAACGCACGAGATGCTTAATGGTTGACGTGGGAAATAAAAGATTTAAAAAATTAGAATCATTTCAATAAGGATATCTGATGTTTAAAATTAATAAAAATAGTTATAAAATCACTAAAGTCTCAAAATCAATACACTTATCAAAACTAATCGCAGTACCATTGATTCTAGGTTTGTCATCACTTAATGTTTTTGCAGGTGATAATATTATCCTTGATGTCGTTAGTGCTCCGGTAGTTGGTAACGGGCTCGTTGGTGGAGCACCGACTGAATTTAATGTGTTATTTCGTTCGAGTGATCCAACTGTTGCCAATTCACAATACTTAGATCCAGCGAATCCTGGTCAATTTATACCTGTTGGCGGTTATCTTGAGATTGAACTCGGTGGTTCTTATAAACGAAACCCAGACTACATTGACGCAAGAACTGGCGGTAATAGTATTGCACCCAACCGAAATATAATTTTAACCACGGCACCACAAGGTCCAATAGTGGCAACCGCTGGCGCAGGTGTGCAACATGGTAATTGGCGTGTTAGTGATGATGGCGCACGCACCATGACCATTACACCAAATGGTATTAATGCAAATAATATTACCGGATTAGAAAATGCTCGTGCCGCTAATGGTTTTAAGGTCGTTCATGTTCGACCGGATCCACGTGATACTCGAACCGATTTAAGCCGCGCACCATTCATTAATGGCCCCGCCGGAAGTTTTGGTAGAATATATATCCGAATATTTGATGCCAATGGCATGATAGACCAATACGGTCATAAAGAAGTTCAATTTACCCGTGCTAATGGCCCTCAAATTAGCATCACTAATGTTGGTGTTACAACTTCGAGGCAAGGTAATAGCGCGACGGTTTCCACCGAAATAGATGAATCGGTTCACTATCAGCATGTCCCAGTTAATACCGAATTAACCAACACACTTAAATCAACACCGTTTTCAGCCGGAACACCTTATGCCTTACGCTTTTTATTATTCGCCGGTTCAGCATCTCAACCCGATCCGTTTATTCCTCAAAAAGGTTTACCTGCTGTAGGATATTTTATTAATGCGCAACATCCTAACAAAGCGACCTTGGTACAAGACACTAATAATAATGGGGTTGCCGATGAGCATGATTTAGAACTTGGCGAAATTAAAATTTCAGGCCCAGATAAAAATGCAGCAATATTAGCAAACCCAAACCTCACGACATCGGGTGATGGCATTACAGGAGCAAATGGTAGTTTATTAATTGTTCCCGTTAAAGTTGGTACACTTGCAGGTGAATATAAAATTCAATTGTCAATGGATAATGGTAATGAAATTAAAACCTATGTTATTGCTGAATAGTAACAAGATTATATAAGACCTTTTACCCAGCTTGAGCAAGCTGATGGTCTGTGTGTATAATTCCATCGAGGGAAGAATACACACAGGCCAAACTATTTAAGCTCAGCTCGGAATAATCTGTGAGTGAAAAATTATAATTTTAAATAAACGAATACAACAGTCCGAGTCCACCTGTTACGGCAATTAATGTCATCATACCAACTTTAAACCGAAACAAAGCCACGAACGATGCCAAACAAACTACAACCGCAAACCATTCTATTTGCATTACTTTATCAAAATTTTCACCCATGCCATTTGGCCACATAACATGGTATGCAAAAAACATTGCTAGATTTAAAATCACCCCAACAACGGCGGCAGTAATGCCGGTTAAAGGTGCGGTAAATTTTAAATCATTACGCGTCGCTTCAACAAAAGGCCCGCCTAATAGAATAAATAAAAATGACGGTAAAAAAGTAAAATAGGTTGCAACAGATGCACCCGCAAAACCAGCAAAGAAAAGTGAACCACCGGCGCCAAAAATTTCTTTTGTCCAGCCGCCAACAAAACCAACAAATGATACAACCATAATAAGTGGCCCAGGAGTTGTTTCACCTAATGCCAAACCATCAATCATTTGTGTTGCTGTTAACCAACTATATTGGTCAACAGCCCCTTGGTAAACATACGGTAATACAGCATAAGCCCCGCCAAAGGTAACTAATGCCGCTTTAGTGAAAAACTCACTCATGACTTTAAGTTCACCCGATAACGTCCACCAGGCCAACAACCATAATAAAAATCCAATAACAGCATAGCTAATAAAACGAAGCATTTTAAACTTTGCATGTTTTGGTACCGGAGTATCATCATCAATAATGGCACGTCCAAACTCTTTATCGCTCGCACCATGACCACCACCAGCTACAAATTTCGTTGGTGCAAATTTTGCCCCGATCAAACCTATTAAACCAGCTGCAACAACAATATAGGGAAATGGAATTTTAAAGAAAAATATTGCAATAAATGCCAACCCAGCAATAGCCCACAGCACCGAATTTTTTAATGCGCGTGAACCAATTCGATAAGCTGCAAAAACGACGATAGCGGTCACCGCAGGTTTAATACCATATAAAACTCCTGCCACGGCACTAACATCACCAAAGACTAAATAAATCCAAGTTAGTAAACTTAAAATTAATAATGACGGCAAGACAAATAAAAAACCAGCAATAATTCCACCAAAAGTACCGTGCATTAACCAGCCAATATAGGTGGCCAGTTGTTGTGCCTCGGGACCGGGTAACACCATGGTATAATTTAGTGCATGTAAAAAGCGATGCTCTGAAATCCAACGACGTTTCTCAACTAATTCTTGGTGCATCATACTAATTTGACCAGCCGGCCCACCAAAACTAATAAATCCTAACTTTAACCAGTACAAAATTGCTTCCATTAGGCTTACCGGAGCCGGGGTTTGATCTTTTTGTAATTCCTCAGTCATATTTTTCCACACCAATGTCATGGTTGAAATTGATTAACATATTAAATAAACACCTATCGGATAAAAGTTGCCTCTAGTCCGAATAATGTATTTTTCAAACCATAATACCTTAATATCACAATATAAATCCAAAAAATAAGGAGATTTCAGATGGGGATAGACAATAGAAGTGGCGAATCCGAAAACATACCTTTTCGCACAGGACGGTTTTATAATGTTGGTTCAAACTGGTATTTCTCAAGCCGCGAGCAAGCCGATTTAGGTCCGTTTCTAACAAAAGAGGCTGCCACGCAAGCCTTATTGGTTTACCTACAAGATATTGAAACTCAAAATAACTTAACCATAGCGTCATAAAACTATCGATTAATTTAAAATATATAAATAAATCAAAAGATTAAACAATTATTAGTAGTATTTATAGACGAGGTAAAATATGAATAAACGTCGACATGGTGAAATTGACGCGAATTCCTTGCCTTCCAAACACGAAGCATATTAAAACCCACAGTAACACCAGTATTGGCACTGTGGAGTTTAAAAGAATTTGAATCGTTATTATGTAGAACTAACGAAATTACTGGTCGTAAAGTTCATGTTCGCTTTCTTCACCAAGAATTCTTGGCTGTTTAAGTAGCTCAGCCAAACTATCATGATCACGTTCTACACCTCGACTTCGCTCTTCATATAACTTAACAGCAACATTGGCTGTTTCAGTTTGCGACAAGTCTTTTTCAATCTCATCTGCAGTACTTAAAACAGTTGTAATACATTGAGCAAGATCATTAACATCAATCTTGTCTGTATCACTAATGCCATACTGCAGCCATTGTGGTGTGACTCTTAGCGCTTGTGCGACTTTACGAATATTATCAATAGTGATATTGCCACCATCTTCCCAAAGCGAAACAGAAGCACGTGATACTGCTACTCTTCTTGCTAACTCCGCTTTGTTAATACCGTTCTTTTCTCTTGCTAACTTAATTCTTTGTCCAATCATTTTGTGTCTTCCATGTGTCAGGGGGGAGGTTACATGTTAAACATTATTAAACGAACTCAACTATTTTTATAAGATAAAACCAATAACTTATAGATAGTCTAAACATTTAATGATCAATGTCTTGAGATAATCAATTATTTTAAATCTATTGATAATCGGTAGTAGTATTATGTCTTGCTTCTACACTAATGTGAATCATTAATTACAGTAAATACCTTAATATGAACATAAAAATGTAGCACCAATGTTAAATACAACTTAATTATGTAAAATTAATTAATACTCACTTAACAATAATAACAGTGTAAAGAATAAACCTTAATCTACTATTAACAGGCTTATTTTACGTTAATTATAGTCTATAGATATAGACAATATGTTTTTAAACAAGGTTATTTTAAAAAATTAAATTTGAAAAGGTGTATCTACGTCACACTTTTAAATATTTTTTTACATAAAGCGAGCTACAGCTAGACTGTTTTTTAAACGATTTACTGATTTGCAATGATAAATTCATCATTAACAGCTATGGTTAAAAAGTAGGTTTAAAAGTAAGGAATATTATTATGGTATTAAACTTTAATTTTTAAATGAAATACGGCACCTATACTACGCTTAATTCTAAGATGTCGAAGCTATTACAGCCTTCGTTACTCTTTGCACTTTTAATTATTACTATATCAGCAATACTATTTGGAAATTTATATCAATATTTAGCCATTTCAGATTTAATTATTAATAAAGAATCTGAAAATTCAATTTTATCACGTAACTTTAATAATCAAATAACACCTGAAATACAAAAAAATATAATTAATATAAATTCACTAAGTTCTGACTCTATAAAATTAAGTCAAAACATAAATGGTTTAAACCAATCATTATTTTCACTAAGCAATGCACACCAAAATATCAGCATTACATTATTCAATCTAAATGGTTTTGCCATTGCCGAATCTCGTTCAAATAACCACTTATTAAATGCTATTCAAAAATCTGATTTTAAAATAGTCATAAACAATGCCGTTAATAAATCACAGTTAATATCTTTTTCAAATCACAGTAATAGCAAGTTTAACTACAGTTCTGTCTATAGTTTGATTCCAATTTTAAATATTGATAAGTCCGATGTTATCGCGGTCTTAGGTATTAAAAATAATGTAACAAACTCTATTGAAATAATCTCTAACTCACAACGACTCATCATGTTAACGGTTTTATTTGGATTATTATTTTTTTATCTAATTGTAATAATAACACAGTCAAAATCAAATAAACTACTAAAAGAACAAGCCGAGTTAAGAATAATTAGCGAAGAAGAAATTCGATATCATGCTTTTCACGACCCATTAACCCACCTACCAAATCGTTCTTACTTTCAACGCATTCTGTCTTTGGTAATGTCTCAGGCTCGACGTAATGAAACACTCATTGCGTTAATGTTCTTAGATTTAGATAAATTCAAAACAATTAATGATAGTTATGGACACAATGTTGGTGACAACGTATTAATCGAAGCCGCCTCTCGAATTCAACAATGCTTACGAGAATGCGATACCGTTGCTCGAATTAGTGGCGATGAATTTACAGTCATTTTAGATGGCATTAGTACCGTTGATGATGCAGAACTAATAGCTAATCGAATTATTTCTTCGCTAAACAAAATTATGAAAATTAACGATCTTGAATTTACCATTGGGGTTAGTATTGGTATAAGCCTTTATCCGCTAAGTGATATATCGCTCGAACAGCTAATCCAAGATGCTGATATTGCCATGTTTACCTCTAAAAGAAATGGAAGAAATATGTTTTCTTTTTTTGAACAAGAAATGTTGCTGCATTCAAAACAACGCCTTAAATTTGAAATTGATTTGCGACAAGCAATCGAACGCAAGGAATTTATATTACATTTCCAACCTATTATCGATATGAAAACAGATGAAGTTAGTTCAATGGAAGCCTTAATTCGATGGCGTCATCCAACTCATGGGATATTACTACCCAGTCATTTTATTAAGCTTGCTGAAGAAAATGGACAAATTATTAATATTGGTAGCTGGGTTTTAAATGAAGCCTGTCATCAATTAGCAATTTGGCATTTAGCCGGCTTTGAACATTTAAAAATCTCTGTGAATATTTCAATTAGACAAATTGATGATAAGAATTTTCATTCCTATGTGTTAAGCACCTTACGAAAATACAATCTAAAACCAAATAAATTAGAACTAGAAATTACAGAAAGTTTATTTCTTGAATGCAGCCACACCACCCTAAAGACTTTATTTCAATTGAAAAAAATAGGAATTAGTATCGCTATTGATGATTTTGGTACTGGATATTCATCATTGGCCTATCTCAAATCATTTCCTATTGATAGACTTAAAATTGATCAATACTTTATACGTGAAGTTACTAAAGACGATGATAATGCCGCTATAACCCAAGCGATTACATCATTAGCACATACCTTACGACTAGGTGTAACCGTTGAAGGCGTTGAAACAGTAGAACAATATAAATTACTAAAATCTCAATATTGCGATGCTATGCAAGGATTTTTCTTTAGTAAACCATTATCGGTAAAAGAAGCTAGTGAATTACTGCAATCAGCCTAGTGTTGGACAATTAATTATCATAAATTTCATTATTATAAAACATAAGACCAATACCACGTTCATCTTTATATGCCACCATCGCTGTCACTTTATCACTAAGTGAATCTAACTTAGGTTCATCATGATTTTCTTCAAATTCAACTTTAACCATGCAGTGAGCATACAACTCAACATCCTCTGCATCTGTTGTAACATACATTCCACCCTTGCTAATATTTTGCGTTATACCAGTAACTACTTCACGGTGACCACAAGCTAAGGTCACACCAATATTCATTGATTTACGTGTATCCCAACGAAAATCCATAAAATCCATAATTTCGTCTCCCACATAGTTAAACATTTAGTATGAATATTTAAACCCATCTACAGTATTCGGCTTGTGATGTTATTCACAAATAAGACTATTTTTATTGAAAAATTAATGATTTAGAGACCTAGGTCAAAAATAGCTCAAAAAAATGCCCGGTTATACCGGGCGGTGTTCCAAAGGGGAAATCTGACAGATAACGTAAACAATTCGTGTATAAACGCACAAGAGAATTTAAAATCAACCTAGGTAAACCCGTTCTTACAATCACGAGACTTAATACTGAAGAATACAAGCCATTATCAGACTCAACACGATTAACCGTGTTCGATCTTCCTTGCGCTCGTGCCGAGATAGTCCTTATCAAAAGTCCTATCCTTAGACTTACCGGTATGAGAAGCAGTAACAAACTTAACTCATCAACATTTCTTGTTACGACTCCATTCGAGGTTCCATATTAAGATTCTTAATCATAAGAATGGGAACCGAGGTCTTTACATCAAGAAGATGTTGCAGCTATTAGACTACAACCTAAGCTCGATCGTAATCCGGTATGGTCAGTAATTTCTCTAGGGTTTACCCTTATAAAAGCCACAAGACACATACAGGGCAACAAGATCAGCTAATGAAGCAACATCCATTTTTTCCATGACATTGGCGCGGTGTGCCTCAACAGTTTTATTACTAATACCTAAGTCTGCAGCAATAATTTTATTTTGTTTACCAACAACCACCTGATCCAACACTTCACGCTCACGTGGCGATAATGTTGCTAGCAATGACATTTTTGACTGCAAATCTTTATGCTCAATTCTTTCACTTTGATCTTTCTCAAGACACTGATTAACTCGTTCTAATAATATTTGATCATTAAAAGGTTTCTCAATGAAATCAACCGCACCATTTTTAAGCGCTCTAACAGCCATCGGTACATCACCATGTCCGGTTATCAAAATCATGGGGATGGTATATTTTTTTTCATTTAATATTTTTTGTAGCTCAAGTCCACTGATACCGGGCATCCTCACATCAGCCACCAAGCAGCCAGGGTAGTCAGAATCATAATTGTCTAAAAATTCTTGAGCAGATGAAAATACTTTAACTTTAATGCTAATTGATTCTATTAACCAACTTAATGAATCTCTCACCGCTTGGTCATCATCTACAATATAAACGGTGGCCTTCTTATCAAGCATACTGAACCTCAGTTTTAACTACGGGCAAACTAAAACGGAATGTGGTGCCATTAACCTGATTAATATTTGCAGATAAATGTCCACCATGCGACTCAACTATAGAACGACTAATGGATAATCCCATTCCCATGCCCTCCGGTTTAGTTGAGAAAAATGCATCAAATAAGTTGTCTCGCTGTTCACTTGAAATACCATGTCCGGTATCCCACACAGCGACTTCAGCCATATCAATCTGTTGGTTATACCAACTATGAATTATTAATTCTTTACGCGTCCAACTATTGCCATCCATAGCTTCAAACGCATTTCGTATTAAATTTAAAACGACTTGTTCTATTTGAATTTCATCAGCCAATACTAATGGCATCACTTTTTGTAACTGCAAATGAACATAAACACCACGTTTACGCGCATCAAAATTAGCTAGTTGCACTGAATCTTGAATAATTGCATTAATATCAGTACTCGCGCGATTAGGTTCACCCTTGCGTACAAAATCGCGCATGCGTTTTATAATATCGCCAGAACGTTTACTCTGAACACTAATATTTTCAAGCGCACTTATTATTTGAATAGGATTATAATTTGGAGCAGACATGCGCCGCACACATCCTTGTGCATAGTTAGCAATTGCCGCTAATGGCTGATTCAATTCGTGGGCAATGCTTGATGCCATCTCTCCCATCATACTCACACGCGAAACATGAGCCAATTGTTGTTGATGATCATCATGTTGCTTGGCCGTTATCTTTTGTTCGGTAATATCTTTACCAGTAGCAATATAATGCACTATTTTTCCCTTGTCATCGCGCAGTGGCGTAATGGTTTTGTCCTCGTATAATAACGAGCCATCACTGCAACGATTTATAAATATTCCTTGATAAACCCGACCAGAACTAATCGTTCGCCAAACATTTTTATAAAAACTAATATCATGTTCTTCTGATTTTAATATAGAAGGGGTAAAACCAACGGTTTCCACCAAGGAAAACCCCGTTAAACGTTCAAATGCAGGATTAACATATTCAATTAAACCTTCATCATCGGTAATAATAATTGTTTCATCAGTTTGTTCTAAAGCTTTGGATAACTTACTTAATTCTGCAAGTGTTTTCTTATGTGCGAGTATTTCATTTTTATGTAAGTTTCTTGAGTTAGATAATTTAAATTTAAAAACAATCAAAACAATTATTGTTAAAATTAAAACTGAGATTATGCCAATAACAAATATTATGTAATTACTATATCGGCTTACAAAAAAATCAAATGTATCATGATGTCGATAAGGTCCAATTTTCAAATCAAAATATAAATCATGCACCGCTCGATAATCTGCGGGAACATTCCAACCAATATACGAACCCTTTATCGCAGCAGCCTCAGTAGACTTCATCGATAATAACGCTATAGTCAATTTTTTTGCTAATGCATCATCGGTATGCTGAGCTTTAGCAAAGGGCCATTCAGGATATAATTTAGTACTGTGTTTAAAAGGATAAAGCGGATTAAATTTGGTATTTAAAATTCTAAATTCACCTAGTCGAATAACTTCTTGTGCCGCCATTCGATACAATACATCGGCACGCACCGTGCCAACATCTACTTCACCTTCACGTACAGCATAAACAATATTATCTTGCGGTAAACCATTAAAAACTAATTTATCAAGATCTGAAAATGGATCAATACCTTGAGAAATCATTTCATACCAAGCCATCTGGAATCCACCAAATGCATTACGACTCACCGCCATCATTGACTTGCCTTTAACATCGGCTAAACTTTGTATTTTTTTATTCTGTGCTAGAGTAAAAATAACAGCGGCAAATTGCTTAACGCCCCGCCGTACTCGTAAGTTTTTTAGTGTTGCAAGGCGCGTGATACCAAAGCTTTCTTCTAAATCAACATAATGCCCAGGGTTTGTTAAAACAAAATCAAGTTGTTTGCGTTCAATGGCTTCTCGCATTGCTTTATGATCTAAAGGTTTAATCACAAAGTAATAATCTTTTATTTTACTACTGAGATATTTTGCAGTAGGAGCCCAACGTTGTTGTGTTTTTGCAGCCCCACGATAAGCTAACACGCCAATAACCACAGGTTCTTCAATCACCGGCTGCGTGCCTTCAGCAGACGCTACTTTTTGAAAGCAGATCGAAGCAAATAACAGAGTTAAAAAATAAAACTTTCGCATACTAATATTATGGCCTACAACACAAATTATATTGACGATTTTTATAATTGTGAAAGTTATCGGCAGTGATTTGCTTATCATGACACAACACTTTTATAAAGTGTCTATATTATGCGATCATTTAATCAGTATCCAGACAAACTTATTACTTCAATTAAATGTATCTTATTGAAAATAGTGAATATAAATTAACCATAATATATTTATGGTAAAAAAAAAGGAGTGTTCTATTTGTGATCTCTGGGGTCTAATCGTATTTAGCATACAAAGATGCTAATTTTGGACTGGTATTTTTGTGTAATTTTCTAGCCGTTAGTACCGGAGGTTGAGCATTAAATATACTCCAAAAGTGGCTACCATCCCACTGCTCAGACTGTTTACTATATAGTTTTTGCTCTAATACTAATAATGCCTGGCTTAAATCGTCTTTTGAATAACAGCGTAACATCGAGAGGCTAGTAAGTTTTTCTTTAGTTAGCTGTGCATTCGCCCAGTGTAATAATTTTTGACTAGTATCTTTTGCATTATTCTCCAAACAAGACTTTTTAATTTCTGTCGTCGAAATCTTTTTGCTTGTCACTTGAGAGTCTGTCGTAACTGACTCATTGCGCGATTTAGCCCTTAAACTTAACAATAAATATAACGTCGCTAGCCACAAAATGGCAAATACAGTTGCAAAGATCATCCACAAATTCGACTGGCTTGAATCTGTTTGCGTACTCTCAACTTCTTTTACAGAATTATTGTTAAATTTAGCCTCGTCGTTGAGAGCAGGTGTTACTAACAATTCTTCGGCTTTAGATTTATCCTGTGTTGTTTGATTATCTGACGCAATAACCTTCACTGTTGCCGCCGGTAGTATAGACTCTTGAATTTTATTGGTATTCACATTCCACCAAGGAATAACAATTTTAGCCAAGGTCTGATTACCGATACCTGTAGGAAGTAAAGCCGTTTTAAATTGCTTGCTAGCAACAAGTCCCTTGCCATTACTATGCTCAGTTACCACGGGAACATCCGGATAAGTTTTCATATTTGTTGCTGTTTCAATCTTAATATCGGGTAATTGTGCTGCCGATAAGTTTTGAGCCACTAAATTAATTGTCCGAGTCATTGGTTCACCCGAGGTAAAGGCATTTATATCACCCGACCATGAATCGTTTATTCGAAGATCATCAACAGGCAACCAAGCTGCATTTGGATACTTTTTACTAAACTCAGTCGGAATAGTCTTTATTTGTAAGCTGACCGCTTTAGATTTTAATCGTTTAGTCGTCCCCTGCGCATTAAATGGATCCATGTTAAAAAAAGATTGTCGTCGATTTCTATTTGCTATCTGTGTTTCAAAAATGACTGGAGCAAGTTTCAATTCACCACTTTTCTGAGGAAAAATTGCATAACGACGCTCAAGAACAGAATAGCTAATGCCATCTACCAATACTTGCTTGTCCGTATCATCACCGAGCTTGCTTATAATAGCTTGATTTTTTTCACTAACTGGCTCACTGATACTCGCTCTACCTAAACGTATACGTCGAAACAACTTAATACTATAAATAAACTGCTGTTGTACATAAACTGATTTTGGTTCAACATTAACTTCTAAATATATTTCAGGATTTTTTTCAGTACTTCTTGCACTAGTATTATCAACAATTTTTATCACAACAGCATTACTAGTGTCTTTACCAAAATTTATAGCGGGAATAGTAAATGCTCCCGCATTTTCAGCAATTAAAACCATAGTCCATGTTTTGTTACGTTTAATCGAACCATTGATTAAACTAAAATTCGAGCTTTGTCCGGTGCTTAAAATCCTAAAGGTTTTTTCCAACTCAGTAAAATCAGGATCCGCATCAACCGTACCACTTGCTTCAATTATTAAACGAAATGATTCACCAAGCGGTATGGGGTTGCGATCCACAGAAGCTCTAATCTGCGCAGCAGATACAATACTCATTGTGAGTATAAGAGTTAAAACGGTGCTTAGTAATTTATAAAAGTAATTTACCATGCTGGACCTTTTGTATTATTTTGATTTTGTCGTTGTTGATATTGATATTTGAATTTTCGTCGCATTAATCCCGCGGGATCATCCGGAATCTTACGCAACCACTGTTCAACTGCTTGTTGCTGCTCTTTGTTTTGTGCTTGAGACTGTTCATTCAGTTTTGCTTGTTGTTGTTTTTTATCGTTATCATTTTTTTTATCTTTATTTTCATTTTTTTCTTGTGATGCTGTTTCTTTATTTTGTTCAGACTCTTTATTTTTTTGTTGTTTTTCGGCTTCTTGCTGTTTAGAATCTTGTTTATCAGATTGTTGTTCTGATTTTTTATTTTGTTGATTTTTCTTGTTTTTATCTTGATTCTGTTGATCGCCGCTTTTATCGCCCTGTTCCTTATTCTGCTCTGAATCTTTATCGTCTTGCTCTTTTTTAGACTTATCGTCTTGTTTATTTTTATCTTGTTGTTGCTTTTTTAATTCGTCTTCAACTAATTTTTTATTATATAAAGAATCTTCATGCTTAGGATTTTCTTTAATAACCTCATCATAATTTTTAAGCGCTTCTTCATATCGTTGTAATTTTGCTAAAGCATTTGCGCGATTATACGTTGATTCTATATCGGTTTTACCTGCTAATAATTCTAGTGTTTTTTCATATTGACCAGCCTTATAATTTGCTGCTGCTTGCCAATCTGAGTCTTGAAATAATTGTGCTGACTCAACATTTTTTCCTTCATTTAATAATTGCTTTGCTTGTTGATCTTTGTTTGACCATAATGATTCCCATGATAAAGCATAACTCGGTTCGGACACAGGTAATAGCATTAAAACAAATATAAAAATAAAACCTTTTCTAAATGAAAATAATACCAACGGTAATAATAATATTATTAACCACGGCCCTTGTTCACGCCAAATTGCAGCATCGTGCTTAGAGTCTGATTTTTCGCCCAAGTTATTCTCAAATTTATTCTGCAATAATAGTTTGTTGATATCACTATCATCAACAGTAATTTCAGAAAACTGTCCATTATTTCTTATTGCCAATTGTCTTAAAAGTTTATTGTTCGTTTTAGCTATTACAATACTGCCTGATGAATCTTTTAAAAAGCCACCTTGGCGTAAATTAATCGGAGCGCCCTGTTCTGTTCCAACTGATAAAATAGATAAATTAAAATTAACAGTATTTAGCAACTTAGTTACTGTAGCGGCATAAACCTCTGGCACTTCATCGGTTAGCAATAAAATCTCACCTTCAGTAATACCACCTTGTTTAAATAATGTTAAAGCCTTCGCGATTGCCAGATCAATCCGGCTGCCTTGTCCCGGCATCATAGCGGGTATTAAACTTGGCACTAGTTGTGCGATAGTATCGGTGTCATCGGTTAAGGGACTAACCATAAAGGCATCACCAGCATATACAATTAAAGCTGTTTGGCCTTCACGTCGCATTGTTAAAGCATCTAAAAGTTTAAGCCGTGTTCGTACTAAGCGTGAAGGTTTGATATCTTGCGCCTGCATTGACAAAGAAAGGTCTAACAGAATGATTAATGAAGAATTCTGTCTAAACACAGGTTGGGGTAATTTATCCCATGCTGGGCCTGCAAGACTTATAATTGTGATAAAACCATAAAATACTAATAATATTACCGTTAAATTACTTTTTTTAGTTTCAGTTCCAACAATTAGATATTTTAGTAATTTAGCATCACATACTTGTTTCCAACTATGCTGACTATTTTGCTTATGCCAAATTAACCATGCTAAAAGTAATAAAGGAATTAATGCTAACAACCACCAAGGACGTAATAAAATAAAATCACTCATCACGCTTACCTTTTACTAGGGAAAAAGAAGGAAGGTTTTGTAACAATAATAACAATAATGCCATTACAAAGCTTGCCGCTAAAGGCCACATATATAATTCCGACATTGGTCGGAATGTTTGTTTGTCTTTTTCAACTGGCTCCAGTTCATCCAATATTTCATATATTTTTTGTAATGCTTGTGTGTTTCTAGCGCGATAATAGTGCCCTCCCGTCGACTCGGCGATTGTCGTTAAGGTCTTTTCATCTAAAGAACTCGATGGGTTTACTGTTCTATTGCCAAATAATGAGCGCACCATCATTTTATCGGCACCCACGCCAATGGTATAAATTTTTAATTTTCTCACTGCGGCAAGTTCAGCTGATTTAATGGGGGTTAATTCTCCAGCAGTGTTAGCTCCATCGGTTAATAAAATCAATACACGGCTTTCAACACTTTGTGAACTTAAACGTTTCACCGCTAGTCCAATTGCATCTCCAATAGCCGTGCTGTCTCCAGCTAAACCGAGAGCTGATTCATTAAGTAATTCAGTAACGGTATCGCGATCAAATGTTAAAGGTACTTGCAAATAAGCTTGTGTTCCAAATAAAATTAAGCCAATTCGATCCCCAACCCGACGTTGAATGAATTGGCTTGCGACAGATTTTATCGCTGTTAATCTATCAACCATATTTCCGTTTAATTCAAAATCGGCTGTTTCCATACTACCCGATAAATCAACTGCTAACATCAGATCTCGTCCACTTACCGGTAATTCAATCGCTTCTCCAAGCCACTGCGGACGCATACTTGAAGCAACTAACGATATCCAAATTAAAATCATTAGCACTCTAAACAGTGGTTTACTAACCGAGATTGAAACTGTTGATGTGAAATTTGAACGGTATTCCTGACTAAATGGAATTTTTAAAGCGGCTTCTTGTGATTGCACAGCCATTGTTACAAAATAACGTATTATTATTGGTAAAGGCAATGCAAGACTAAGCCAGATCCATTCAAATGACAGCATTATAACAATCCATATTTATTTTTTAAATTATAATTCAACCAGTATTTAACCAACTCATAAACGGATGATACGTCTTCACTTATAATTTTTTGATACGGCCCTAACAAAAATATTTTACCAACACCAGTAATAAACGACAATTGATCAGATTTATTCTCCGGCAGTTTAGAATCTAAAAATTCTAACCAAGCAACGCCGTGTAATTTTGCTATATTTTTATCTTCAAATTGATGCAAAGACACTCGCCGTAATAAAGATGATAACTGTTGAATAAAAATTTGTGCATTTTTTTTATTGAGATATTGTTGGTTGCAGTGTTCAAGCTCTAACTTTATATTTTTTTTCAATTTTCGAGAAAAGTAAGTTTTTTTATAGACATACAAACTAAGTGCCAAAATTACAATTAATACAGCTACTATCCACCAACCAGGAGCTAACGGCCACCACAAAATGCTATCGGGTAAATGAATATCGCGTAGTGCTAAAGCTGTGTTTTCAGAACTTGGATTCATCGCCGCCGAACACCAAGACCTGTTTGCAATGTCGCTAAGATATTAGCTTGCGTACAAAGCGGTAAAAAATACATGCCGTAACGCTGGCATAGTTTTACTAAATGTGCTTTACGACTCATAAAGTTTTCGTGAAATTGTACTCGAAACTTTGCATTGTTGGTATCCAAGGTAAAGGCACTGCTATCTTGGTTACTTACTCGATACATACCTTTCGGCGGCAATTCACTTTCAATCGGATCATAAATAAATAATAATACAATATCATTATGCTTAGCGAGTTGTGCAACAGTTTGTTCGGCCTGCTCCGTTAAGCCACGAAAATCACTAATCATAAAAATCAAGCTACCAGGATTAGTAACATGCTGCAAACGAAACAAAGCTTGCTCAGTTGAATTACTATCATCAGCTATAGTATCAGTGTTATTACTCCAATCAGCCCAAGCTCGATGTTCTGCTAATTGCTGAATATATTGTATCACGGCTTTTTTGCCACGCTTAGGACGTAATTCAATGTGTTGCTGTTCAGAAAAAATTAAACCACCAACCCGATCACCATGAAAATTAGCACTCCATGCCAATAAACTCGCTGCATAGCTGGCAATCACAGATTTGAATGCTTTTTGAGTTGCAAAAAACATAGGGACATTTAGATCAACAAATAATAATACACTGCGTTCTCGTTCTTCGCGAAACATCTTGGTATAAGGTTTACCGGTTCTAGCCATAACCCGCCAGTCGAGATTACGAATTTCATCACCAACCTGATAAGGGCGTACTTCATCAAACTCCATACCACGTCCTTTAAATGGCGATAAATAACCTCCACTCCATTGCGAACGAATTTTACCCACCTTTAAAGGCAGCTGTTTAGCAGATTGACTCAAACGAATTAGATTCTGTTGTTGTACCTCAACAATATCGTCGTTCAATTCATTTATAACATCATGTTTCATACTATTTTATGGAACTGGAATTCTTTCTATTAATGTTTGAATAAATTTATCCGGTGTAATGCCGTCGGCTTCGGCTTCATAACTCAAAATAATTCTGTGGCGCAGGATATCAAATGCTAACGATTGAATATCTTCCGGTGTTACAAAATCACGTCCCTCTAACCATGCTCGAGCGCGAACACATCGATCTAAAGAAATACTTGCACGAGGGCTAGCTCCGTATTCAATCCATTTAGCAAGATCCTCACCATAGCGTTCAGGTGCACGGGTTGCTAAAACCAACTCTAATAAATATTGTTCCAAATTATCCGCTAAAAATATTGCCAAAACTTCTTTTCGAGATTCAAACAAAACGGACTGTGTTACTTGCGCTTCAGGAATTTTAATTGAACGCGAAGGCGCCAAGGCCTCACTTCTGGCTAATGTTAAAATCTCTTTTTCAATGGTGCTATCAGGGTATCCAATTTTAACGTGTAATAAAAATCGATCTAACTGCGCTTCCGGCAACGGATAGGTTCCTTCCTGTTCAATAGGATTTTGTGTCGCCATCACTAGAAATAACTTCTCTAATGGATAGGTTTTACTACCCACCGTGATTTGACGCTCCTCCATAGCCTCCAGCAACGCAGACTGTACCTTTGCAGGAGCCCGGTTAATCTCGTCGGCCAATATCAAGTTATGGAATAACGGACCTTTTTGAAAATGAAACGAGCCCTCGTTGGGGCTAAAAACTTCAGTTCCCGTTAAATCCGCTGGTAATAAATCGGGGGTAAATTGCACGCGATGAAAATCACCTTCGATCGTCTGGCTCAAAATTTTAATCGCACGCGTTTTGGCTAAACCTGGCGCACCTTCTACCAATAAATGTCCATCAGCTAGTATTGCTATAATTAGACGTTCGATTAATTCGTGTTGACCTAATATTTCGGTGTTCATGTAATCGCATAGCGATTTAATAATTTGCTGATTTGACATGCTGCTCCTCGCAAGCTTTTCACTATTCAAGTTTATGAACCTTTTTGTGGATAAAAGTTTCCACTGATTTTACATGAGTATTTATCGCTAATGTTAACCTGAGTAACATTTTTTAAAATTTATTTAAGTATTTGAATTATATAGCTTTATATTGTTCTCAAAATCTATTACAAATGAAATTCCATTATAGCAAAGCCCATCGAAACACGACATTCCAAAATTAACCAAGCTTGAAACAACTTAAAGCTGAACTTAATATTAGATTGATGGTCGTAACGATATGAAAACTTCAATCAAATTATTCCTGCTGCTTTATGCTTTTTCAATGACAGCTTGCGCGACACAAACCAATGAAATTCAATCAGTATTAGATCAGCAACAAGCACCAGCCGGAGTAGTTTTTGAAGTAGTGAGTTTATTTGAGGGTAGCATACAGACAGCAATCCCCAAGATTGTTGAATACAGCTCACAATTACGTAAGCGTTTCCCCAATATATCAATTGCTGTAGTGACTCATGGAAATGAACAATTTGCTTTAACAACAAAAAACAAATCTGAATACACAAAAACCCACCAGCAAGTTCAGAATCTTGCCGAGAATGGAGACATTCCTGTTCATGTTTGTGCAGTATATGCTGAAAGAAAAGGTGTTAGTGAGAGTGAGTTTCCAGACTACATTAATATCGCAGCGTCTGGCCCATCACAAATTAATAATTACCGTGAACTAGGATATGTCCACATCAAACTTAGTAATTGGTAAGTTTAAATTCGAATTGTTGCGATAACGTGGTTACCACAACCTAAGAACTCGATATCAGTAAAGCTTAACATTTTGGCCATTGCAATTCCTCGACCATGAGGGTCTGTTGCACGATTGGGATCAAGTTCTAAGTATTTATTAGGAGAAAAACCTTTGCCTTCATCCTTAATAATAAATCGAATTTCTTGCTCATCCTTTTCCCAAAAGACATTTACTTTTCTCTCGCAAAACTCGTCAAGTTGTAATCGCTTTTGAATTTCGTCAAGCAAAGTATTTTCCATTAAAAAATTTTTCTTTTCATAATAACTTATTTCTAAATTACCATGTTCGACTGCATTTATTAATAACTCAGACAGGCCACTAACTATTTTTTCAGGATCGGGACATATATTCGCTAAAGCGCAAGCAATATTAGGGATTTCTTCAACTTTATGAAAAACCATATGACCATTTAAGCTTGTTATACTAGAGTTTGAAGATGATACATTTTTCATATCTAACAACAATTGTTTTTTTCTATGAGATTCTGATACTGCCGCCTCTACAATTGAAATTAATGAACGTCTTTCATAGGGTTTAGTTAAATAATAATATGCCCCTTCTTGCATACCATCACGGATATCGTCAACATTGATTAAACCTGTTTGGAAAATAACAGGTATTGAACTTAATTTATTGCTTTGCTTCATTTTCTGTAGAATTTGAATGCCATCCAAACCGGGCATTTTCCTATCCAATATTGCCACGTCAAATTCATATTTATTAGATCGCAATAACTCCCAAGCCTCATTTCCATCTCGCGTTAATACTATTTCGCAATCTTCATTTTCTAAAAATCGGCTAATTAAATTTAAACAAGCCGAATCATCATCCACAACCAACATTACAACATTATTAGAGCAGTTATTTAACTTGAAACTAGAATCAGTTTTTTTTGCTGTATTATTTTGATTTTGGACTGATGGGTTTATGGTTATATTTTTAGAAATTATTTTTATTAATCGGTCAAGATCCACAGGTTTTGTATCATAATCACAACACCCTGCCTCAATTGCTTTTTTTCGATCGGCTAACATTGCATGAGCCGACAAACCTATAATCGGAATTTCCATAGTATTTTTATTTGATTTTATCTGGCGAGTTGCCTCCCAACCATCGAGTATCGGCAATCCCATATCCATAAGGATTAAATCAGGTTGATCGCTTTGTGCTTTTTCGACGCCTTGTTGGCCATCAATGGCTGTTAAGATATCAAAGCCCTTCCTTTGCAAACGTCGCATGAGCATATCACGGTTATTGTCATTATCTTCAACGAGTAAAATTGATGGCATAGTTTGTTTATTCTTATAATTAACAGAGATGGTGTTATTATTGTATAGAAACTACTGAATCACTACCACCCACAATATTACACACTGTTTCTTCAACTATCTCTTTATTAAATGGTTTTACTATATAAGCATCGGCCCCAAGAGATTTAGTTAATTCTAGCTCATTTTTCGAGGCCGTCACTATTATACGGATATTTCTAGTTTTAATATTATTTTTTAGATTTTTCAATAGCAACCAATCATCCATTCCAGAAGACTGAACATCTAATATAATAATATCAACATTATTGTTTTGTGCAACTCGGACACAATCTAAAGCCGTGGATGCAAAAATAACATAAAATTTTAAATCACAAAGATAACTCGTTAGTAATTTTTTAGCCGAAGGATCACTGTCAACAATAACTACATTAGCACAATACTCACGATGTTTAGTGACATTATCATTTTCTGCCAATTCATATTTAGATGAACTAACCAAAACAGGTATATTAACCGTAAAAGTTGCACCTTGGCCTAGCGTACTGGATACAGATATATCGCCATTCATCAATTCACAAAATAGTTTACTAATCGTTAAACCTAATCCGGTACCTTCATATTTTTTTGAGCTACTAAGATCAGCTTGATTAAATGGGCTAAAAATTTCTTTAATATATTTATCGTCTAAGCCAACACCAGTGTCTTGCACAACAAATTCAACAGAGTCTCTCCCATCAAGTTTTGAGTCATTTATAGTTATAAAGATATCACCGTCTTTAGTGAACTTGATAGCATTACTAATTAAATTTAACAATATTTGTCTGGTTCGGGTAAGATCGGATGTAATACTGACTGTTGTTTTATTTGATACCACAATCAATTTATTATTGTTTTTGTCCGCCAATGGTTTGCTAGTCGCAATAATTTCGTTAATCATATCGTCGACATTAAAATCTTCAATATTCAATTCCATTTTCCCGGCTTCAATTTTTGATATATCGAGAATATCATTAATAATAATTAACAAATGTTTACCTGCGCTATTTATTCTCTTTGAATCCTCTTTAACTTTACTGGTATCTCCGTCATCCATATCATCAGATATCATTTCGCTATAACCAATAATGGCATTAAGCGGTGTGCGCAATTCATGACTCATATTTGCAAGAAACTGACTCTTTGCTTCATTCTCTTTTACAGCCCTATCTCTTTTTGTGGCAACTTTAGCAAAGTTTTTCCCCAATACTAAGTTTGTTTTCTCGGCTTTACGTAATTCATCATCTAAGTTTTTTTGTTTCTGGTTTGTTGTTTTATTTATTTTTCTCACTTCAAAATACAGGGTGCTATAAATTATCAATAACACAACGGTTATTACTGATACAAATCCCCATTGACTACTAACAATTGATTCATAACGTTTTGTGACATCAACATAAATTCCAAATAAACCATACTCCTTTGACTCTGAGCCTTCCATCTCATGAGCGATAGTCATAGGAATATAGGTCGTTAGAAGTGTAACATTGTTTAGCGTATTACCATCTAATAAAAATTTTTCATAATGATTTATATCAGTATAACTTTCACCGGTTTCAATTACTTTTCTAATATTTACATCATCAATTGTTTTGCCAATATTTTCTTTAATGGTCGAAAAAATTGTTTTTAATTTTGGATTGTATATTTTTACTTTAACAACGGGAGTTTGTTCGATACTATCTTGAATAATTGACTTTAAGAATGGATGATTTTTTTGTGATGAAATGAATTCGATAGATTCATCATCAAATAAATATTTAACACCGAGCTTAGTTTCGATACCAATATGAATGCTATTGTATATAATTTTACTAAGTACAGCATTAGTCTTGGCACTTTGTTCTTCTAACAAATTTACAGCAAACGTTTTGTAAAACAAACCGATAGAAACAACTGCAATAATTAATGTTACCACGCTAGTGACAGAAAACAACTTTAGTAATGTGTTATTAACTTGATTCATCAATATACCAATTATACAAAGCCATTAAAAAGACACTTTCATATATATATCGGTAATTGTTGGGAAAGCTTAAATTAAGTTAGTAGCCATGTGATTAAGATCAATTTTCTTAGAATAAGCAAATAAACCAGCACATGATAAATATTAAAATAATGTTAAGCACAGTTAAACAATATTAGTTTAAGTGCTTACTTATTTTTAGATAGATCTCAATTAGGTAATTTCGCTCGCAATAATATTGCCATTAAGGCTGGAATCGTAATTAAAGTCACCAAGGTGGCAAAAATTAACCCCCACGATAGCGCTAAAGCCATCGGAGAAACGA
>UOFS01000007.1_pt1 | contig 42259 bp, 40 predicted proteins | sample 1989581 | NCBI WGS metagenome assembly UOFS01 (sample SAMEA4712198, study PRJEB27164) | hydrothermal vent metagenome | biome: marine basaltic hydrothermal vent biome; feature: marine hydrothermal vent; material: mineral | place: Pacific Ocean | collected 2011-06-14/2011-07-23 | depth 1691 m | reverse complement strand
TTTTTAACATGACATTACCAACAAAACCATCACATACAATGACATCAGCATGCCCTAGGTAAATGCCATCACCTTCTACATAACCAATATAATTAAGATTACTATTACTTAATAATAATGATGACTCTTTTACTTGTTCGTTACCTTTAATATCTTCTTCGCCAATATTTAACAAGGCAACTTCAGGTTTTTTTATATTATCAACAGCACTGCATAATTCAGACGCCATTACCGCAAATTGAAATAGTTGTTCAGCACTAGAATCAATATTAGCACCAAGATCCAATACGTGAGTATGACCATTTATAGTTGGTAGTGTTTTACAAATAGCAGGACGATCAATTCCGGGAAGCATTTTTAAAACAAAGCGAGAAATCGCCATTAGTGCACCGGTATTACCAGCACTAACACAGGCATGAGCATCACCTAATTTCACTAAATTAAGAGCAACACGAACGGATGAATCTTTTTTATTACGTAAAGCTTGCGCTGGATGCTCGTCCATAGAAACGACTTGTGAAGCATGATGCACTTTTAATCGAGATTGATCATAGTTGTTATCTTTTAATTCAGATTCTATTAATGATTTATCACCCACTAAAATAATATTAACCACTTTATTTTTTACAAGCACAGCCAATGCTGCCGGCACGACAACAGATGGTCCGTGATCACCGCCCATAGCGTCAAGCGCTATGGTGATATTCACATTTTCAGAAGTGGAGTTTGACACTCGATGGTCTGGAATTGACTTATCGAGCTCTATTCGTCTTTACCAGCAACAACTTGACGACCACGATAAAAGCCATTTGGACTGACATGATGACGCAAGTGAGTTTCACCCGTAGTAGATTCAATTGATAATGCTTTAGACGTTAACGAATCGTGTGAACGACGCATGCCTCGTTTAGATGAAGATTTTTTCGTTTTTTGAACAGCCATAATTTACCTCAGTAGTACTTATTTATTCAGATCTTTTAATACTGAAAAAGGATTTATTTCTTTATCCTTTTCAACTTCAGACAAAACTGTATCTGACTTATTTAGTGTCATGTGCGTTAACTGCTCAGAACACCGCGTATCTTTATGTTTAGGAATAGTTGGTAATGCAAGTAACAACTCGTCCTCTATTATATCGGATAACATGATAGGAGTGTCATTTACTATGTAGGGTTCATATTCCCCTCCTAGTTTATCTCCATCAAATTCCGATGCCAAAAATGCTATTAATAAATCAACATTTATGTCGAAGCTCATTTCAGTTAAACATCGCTGACACAACAAAAAAATTGTGCCTTTTATTGTTCCGGATAAAAAATGAACTCCATTACTATCTTTGTCAAATACTAGCGATAAACTAAGCTCGGTCTTTGAAGAACTCTCTAATCGTTCTAACAAGGGCTCCAAACGTTTCATTTGCTTTAATGACATTTTACCATCGTATAACCGGCCAACATCGGCAAGCCGAAATGGATCGATAAACTGTGGCAATTTTTGAGCCTTATCTGACATAGCGCGCAATTTTAAGGCACTATTGCTAAGTAGTCAAAATCATTAGATAAATATTGTTAAAAAAAGTCATTTTTTTGATAAAACCACACTATTTTTCGCTAATTATTGTGATTTAGAGTGAAATTTAAGAAATCTGAGCTAAATTCATAGAAAACACGTTTATTTTTAATAATGAAAACAAGATAATTCGGCTAAAGAGCAACTATGATAAAAAAGATCCTTATCGCCAACCGTGGCGAAATTGCTGTCAGAATAGTACGGGCATGCTCAGAAATGGGCATAAAGTCAGTTGCAGTCTATGCTGAAGCTGATCGTTACTCACTACACGTCAAAAAGGCAGACGAAGCGTATAGCCTCGGGCCGGATACAGTCGCAGGATACTTAAATGTCCATCGTTTAGTGAACCTAGCCAAGGAAGCGGGATGTGATGCACTACACCCCGGTTATGGATTCTTATCAGAAAATCCAGAACTATCAGCTGCCTGTGCTCGACGAAAAATTCAATTTATTGGCCCAGATGAAACAACCATTAAAAAAATGGGCGATAAAATTCAGGCTAGAAAGGCCATGATAGATGCCAATATTCCCGTCACACCAGGCAGTGAGTCAAGCTTGGCAGATTTAGATGAAGCGGTTAATTTTGCTAATAATATCGGATATCCCGTCATGCTTAAAGCCACAGCAGGTGGCGGTGGTCGAGGAATACGTCGTTGTAATAATTTAGCGGAATTAACTAAAAATTATGATCGTGTTATCTCAGAAGCTAATAAAGCTTTTGGCTCGACGGATATTTTTATTGAAAAATGTATCGATAATTCGCGCCATATCGAAGTACAAATACTCGCCGATAAACACGGTAATGTAGTCCATTTATTCGAACGCGATTGCTCAATTCAACGACGCCATCAAAAATTAATAGAAATTGCACCGTCACCGCAAATTACTGAACAACAACGTGTTTACTTGGGCGATCTTGCTGTGCGAGCAGCAAAATCAGTAAATTATGTTAATGCCGGAACGGTCGAATTTTTAATGACCGAGGACAATCAGTTTTATTTTATGGAGATGAATACTCGTTTACAAGTAGAGCATCCAATAACTGAAAGTATTACCGGAATAGATATTGTACAAGAGCAGATTCGAATTGCTTCAGGTCTTAACTTAACATACCAACAACATGAAATTAAAATGCGCGGTTATGCCATAGAATTTAGAATTAACGCTGAAGATCCTCAGAATGATTTTTTACCCAGCTTTGGGAAAATCTCTCGCTATTTTGCAACGGGTGGTCCGGGCGTCAGAACTGATGGTTCGATCTATACAGGTTATGTCATCCCTCCCTACTACGATTCGATGTGTGCAAAACTTATTATTTGGGCTTTAAACTGGGATTCTGTTTTAGATCGTTCTCAACGCGCCTTAAAAGATATTGTACTTCATGGTGTTAAAACCACTATTCCCTATCAATTAGAAATTTTAAAATCGGCTGAATTTCAAATGGGCAAGTTTAATACTGGTTTTGTTGAAGCACATCCGGAATTAAACAAATATTCAGTAAAACGGTCGAATCGAGATGTTGCTGCGGCAGTTGCTACTGCTGTTGCAGCAAGTATGGGCTTATAAAAATAAAGTAAAATAATATAGGGAGTAATCAATGCCGGTCATTAAAATAACGGACACTATTTTAAGAGATGCACATCAATCACTCATTGCAACCAGAATGAAAATTGAAGATATGCTGCCTATTTGCCAACGCCTAGATAAAATTAATTATTGGTCACTCGAAGTTTGGGGAGGTGCTACATTTGATTCTTGCATTCGTTTTTTAAAAGAAGATCCCTGGGAAAGACTTCGTTCGTTAAAAGCCGCACTACCTAATACACCATTGCAAATGTTATTGCGCGGTCAAAATCTACTGGGTTACCGCCATTATTCAGATGATGTGGTTCGAGCATTTGTTCGACGTTCAGCAATTAATGGCATTGATGTATTTCGAATTTTTGATGCGTTAAATGATATCCGAAATTTAAAAGTATCTATTGAAGCTGTTAAAAATGAAAAAAAACATGCGCAAGGAGCCATTTGTTACACCACTAGTCCTGTGCATACTACAAATCAATTTGTCGCAATGGCTGTTGAATTACAAAATTTAGGTTGTGATAGTGTTGTTATAAAAGACATGGCAGGCTTACTAACTCCTTGTGTCACAGAGACTCTAGTTACCGCTTTAGTCGCTAAATTAACTATCCCAGTACATATCCATTCCCATGCAACATCCGGCTTGGCAAGCATGTGTCAGCTTAAAGCGATTGAAAATGGTGCTAGTGGTATTGATACTGCAATTTCCTCATTCTCAGGTGGCAGCAGTCACCCTGCTACTGAAAGCATGGTTGCCGCTTTACGAAATACCCAATATGATTCCAAGCTTAACTTATCTGCATTGCAGGAAATTGGGTTTTATTTTTACGAAGTTAGAAAAAAATACCATCAATTCGAAAGCGAATTTACAGGACTCGATACTCGAGTACAAGTCAATCAAGTACCTGGTGGTATGATGTCAAATTTATCCAATCAATTAAAAGAGCAAGGTGAACTAGCTCGTATGAATGAAGTATTGGATGAAATACCAAAAGTACGAAAAGAATTAGGTTATCCTCCATTAGTGACTCCAACCTCTCAAATAGTTGGAACTCAAGCTGTACTTAATGTATTAACTGGGGAACGGTATAAAACAATCACTAATGAAGTAAAAATTTACTTAAAAGGCCAATACGGTAAAGCTATTGGCGAAATAAGCCCTCAAGTTCGCCATATGGCTATTGGTAATGAAGAAGTTATTGAATGTCGCCCAGCGGACTTGCTAGAGCCTGAATTAGAACAACTAAGAAAACAGTGTTCTGATATCAGTGAAAATGAAGATGATGTTCTTATTTATTCTATGTTTCCCGATATTGGTCGACAGTTTTTGGAAGACAGAAAAAATGGTACTTTAGAGCCGGAAAAACTTGAACCAATAGCAGAATCAAATCAAGTCATGGTTAATATGGCCGCCACTGAGTTTAATGTAACGATGCATGGTGAAACCTATAATATAAATATTACGGGCACTGGCTATGCATCACAAGAATTAAAGCCATATTATATTAGAATAGATGGTCAGCCCGAAGAAATTCTAGTTGAAAATCTAAATGAAATGGAAATTAGTAATGGCAAATCAACTGGTAATATTGTCTCAGCAACTAAATCTACACAAGGTAAAAGACCGCGTGCAACTAGCCCCGGCGATGTTACAACCTCTATGCCGGGTACCATAGTTGAAATTTTTGTAGCCGTTGGGGATGAGGTGAAAGCAGGAGATCCAATTTTAATAACCGAAGCGATGAAAATGGAAACTGAAATTCAAGCTCCAATTGATGGTATAATTAAAGCTATTCATGTTTCAAAAGGTGAAAGCATTAATCCTGATGAAACTCTAATCGAAATACAATAAATATAAGAAAATAATGACTAATATAATTCTTGCCTCCACTTCGCCATTTAGAAAAGAAATTTTAAATAAATTGCAAATTCCATTTACAACTTGCGCCCCCAATATTGATGAGCAAGCTAAAAAAAATGAATCCCCACATGAACTGGTACAAAGGTTATCAATAGAAAAAGCACAGGCTTGCGCCAAACAATCGGATAACACGCTTATAATTGGCTCAGATCAAGTTGCAGTCATAGATAATGAAATTGTTGGTAAACCACATAACCATGAAAATGCTATAAAACAATTGCGAAATGCCTCGGGAAAAGAAGTTACTTTTTTAACAGGCTTATGTTTATTCAATTCCAATACAGAAAAATACCAAGCCGATGTTATTCCATTCACTGTTGTCTTTAGAAAATTAACAACTAAGCAAATCGAAAATTACTTAAACAAGGAGCAACCTTATAATAGCGCAGGCAGTTTTAAGTCCGAAGGTTTAGGTATTTGTTTATTTGAAAAACTCATTGGCGATGATCCAAATACATTAATTGGGTTGCCATTAATCCGTTTAACTAAAATGTTTGAGCAAGAAAATTTTTTAATTTTGTAATGCCTATTTTGGGGTTTGGAGATATTCAAACCCCATGCTAGCAACATCAAATTATCTTAATTCTACTTTATCTAAGCCTAATGCAGCCGATAACGTTGCACCAAAAGATGCTCCTAATTGCTTAGCAAATTTATCAAGATAAGATGGCTTAGGTGTAAAATCTATAATTTCTTCCGCACCAATGATTTCACGTGCAACATAGCTACTGCTACCTAAGCCATCAATTAACCCCATGTCAACACTCTGTTCTCCTGTCCAAATATAACCAGAGTACAAATTAGGTGAATCTTTTAAACGATCACCACGACCTTTTTTAACAACATCAATAAACTGCTGATGAATACTAGCCAACATTTTTTTAATATGAGCTTTATCTGCTTTTTTCTCCGGTGTAAATGGATCTAAAAAGCCTTTGTGTTCTCCTGCAGTATATAGTCGTCGCTGTACACCAAGTTTTTTCATTGCATCAACAAATCCAAAACCATTCATTAATACACCAATTGAGCCAACGATACTGGCTTTATCAGCATAAATTTTATCTGCAGCTGACGCAATATAATAACCACCCGATGCACAGACATCGACAATAACGGCATAGACCTGTATATCTTTATACTTTCCACGTAAACGTACAATCTCATCATTAATATAACCCGATTGTACCGGACTACCACCGGGGCTATTAATTCTTAAAATAATACCTTTGGTATTTTTATTTTCAAATGCATCACGAAGCCCCGTAATAATATTATCGGCATTTGCTTGAGCACTGCTTGATATAACGCCTTGAATTTCGATTAATGCGGTATGAGGGCCACTTTTACCTAGCTTTGATATACCATCATTTTTTGATAAAGCAGCCATAAACACCGCTAAATAACCAAATAATAGTGCAAAAGTTAGAAATTTAAAAAATATACTCCAGCGTCGTGTTCGACGTTGTTCATTTAATGATGAAAATACCAATCGATTAATAATATCTCGATTTAATTCTGGTTCATTTGAGTGATTTTCATTATCTTCTATATTCGACATAAGTTTACCTTGAAATTAATTCCAGTTTATTTAAGTTATTTAAGCAATGATGTAATTCACTGATGTTTGATACGCTTGCTCTTGGTTGATACGTAAGAAGACGATCGATACTATGAACACCATGAGTTATAGCGATTGTTGACATTTTAATATTATTAGCCATTTCTAAATCATATACAGTATCACCAATCATTATTGACTGTTGTGCCGATATATTTAATTCATTTAAAATTTCAGTTAGCATTAATGGATTTGGTTTTGATAGTGTTTCATCGGCACATCTCGAACAATCAAAAATTTTATTAAGTTTTGTTACGTCTAATATTCTATCCAAACCATTTCGGCCTTTGCCAGTTGCAATGGCAAGTAAAAATTCTTGTTGTTTTAAGTCGTTGAGCATTTCAGAGACACCATCAAATAGTTGTGACTTTGTGGTGTTTTTCTCAAGAAATTGCTCACGATACTCATCGATAAATAAATGTATATTCTGTTCATTCAAACCTGGGTAGAGTTTTAATATAGCTTCAGTTAAGCCTAAACCTATTACATCTTTTAGTAAAAAATCACTTCTAAATTCGAGTTTTAAACTATTTATAGCACTTTGTAAACATGACACTATTTTAGCCTCTGAATCCATGAGGGTGCCATCCCAATCAAAAATAATTAATTTATACATTTCTTGTTGATCAACTAACAATTTAATTTATGCCTAAGTTTTCAATAATAGACTCTAATTTTGCATCTAGTGGAGCAGTAATATCAATATTTAAAGTAGTACCTGATTCAAGTTCTAATGAAAACTTTAAAGAAAAAGCATGTAAAAATAAACGATTTAAGCCAAATTCTTTAATTTCACTATCAAACCGCTTATCACCATACTTATTGTCTCCAGCAATGGGGTGTCCTTCATGAGCACAATGAACACGAATTTGATGCGTTCGACCCGTCTCAATTTTTACATCAACCAAACTGGCTATTTGTCCGAGTTTCAATGGTCGTACAATTGTTAAAGCAGCCTTACCTGCATCATTGACCTTTACTATTCGTTCGCCAGAAGATAAAACATTTTTTTGCAACGGTGCATCGATACGCTTGGTTTTACGCGGCCATTTACCTTGTATTAAAGCCAAATAATGCTTTTCGACGCCATTATTTTTTAGTAAGTCATGAATCTTACGTAATACCGCCCGATTTTTTGCGATTATTAGCGTACCCGAAGTATCACGATCAAGTCTATGTGCAAGTTCCAGGTAATCGTGCTTAGAACGTGATGCTCTTAAAATTTCAATAACACCATGGTTAATACCACTACCACCATGCACTGCTAAGCCTGAGGGCTTATTAAGTATCAATAAATGCTTATCTTCAAAAATAATTCGATTTTCAATATCTGAACATAGTGCCTTTTTAGGGCCGCTTGTCGGTTCCTTGGTTGACAGCCTAACGGGGGGAATCCGAACAGTATCACCTTCTTTTAGCCGATAAGGTGGCTTAATTCGACCTTTATTAACACGTACCTCACCACTACGTAAAATTCGATAAATCAAACTGCGTGGTGCCCCCTTCAAAATGCGCAATAAAAAATTATCTATACGCTGATCACTACTTTGTTGGTCAATAACCATGAAGTTAGCGCGTGTATTATCCCATTCATTCATATTTTTAAAGCATATCTACCTGTTAAATGTTTGAAGGACAGGCTAATCATTGTTATAGTTACTCATTAAATGATAGTTATTTACTGCCTTCTTCTATTAGTCAGTAATATTACTGTAATTTCGAATTTGCCGCCCAAAAGAATTTTTTCGGTTTGAGCAGATCAAAAGGTATCAACTAGAAAGGGTTGATTATTTTAACATACAAAAGCGCTCCTACGACATTCGGCTAAACTACCCGAATAGATTTGAGTGCGCTATACGATGCATACCAGTACTAGGGCCTGTAACATTAATCTGGACAAGTAACCTATTTCTTTGCATTGTAAAGCACTCCCACTGATTTTGTTGTGGTAGAGCGCTAATTTAAGGTTTTATATGAAAAGAATGCTTTTTAACGCAACTCAGCAAGAAGAGTTGCGAGTAGCGATGGTTGAAGGTCAACGCTTATATGATTTAGATATTGAAACAAAACATCGAGAGTCAAAGAAATCAAATATTTACAAAGGTAAAATTACCCGCGTAGAACCCAGTTTAGAAGCTGCATTTGTTAATTATGGTGCTGATCGCCATGGCTTCTTACCCCTAAAACAAATATCACGTAGTTATTTTGATCAAAGTGTCAATCTTTCTGGTGGCAAGGTTAATATTAAAGATGTCGTCAGCGAAGGTCTTGAAGTCATTATCCAGATTGATAAAGAAGAACGTGGTAATAAGGGTGCTGCTCTTACTACCTTCACCAGTTTAGCGGGACGTTATTTAGTATTAATGCCAAATAACCCTAGAGCTGGTGGTGTTTCACGACGAATCGAAGGTGATGAGCGAAATGAAGCCAGAGAAGCCATTAGTGGTTTAACAATCCCAGAAAATATGGGCATTATTTTACGTACAGCCGGTTTAGGCAAAAATACCGAAGAATTGCAATGGGATTTAGATTACCTATTACAACTCTGGGCTTCAATTGATAAAGCAGCACAAGAAAAACCAGGGCCATTTTTAATATATCAAGAAAGCAATTTAGTTACCCGCGCCATTCGTGACTATTTACGGAATGATATTAATGAAATCCTAATTGATGAACCTAAAATATTTAAACAAGTTCAAGACTTTATGTCACAAGTTATGCCGCACAACTTGAGTAAAGTTAAATTTTATGACGATGCCGTACCTCTATTCACCCGTTATCAAATTGAAACTCAAATTGAATCGGCGTTCCAACGAGAAGTACGCTTACCATCCGGCGGTGTTTTAGTCATTGATCCAACTGAAGCGATGATTTCAATCGACATTAACTCTGCTAGAGCGACAAAAGGCGGTGATATCGAAGAAACAGCACTAAATACCAATTTAGAGGCTGCTGATGAAATCGCAAGACAATTAAGACTACGTGATATTGGTGGCCTTATTGTCATTGACTTCATCGATATGATGCCAACTAAGAACCAGCGTGCTGTTGAAAATCAGTTACGGGATTCTTTAAAAATTGATCGTGCACGAGTACAAGTTGGACGAATTTCACGATTCGGACTTCTGGAAATGTCTCGGCAGAGATTACGAGCCTCATTAGGTGATTCCAGCCAAAATGTATGCCCACGTTGCAGCGGCCAAGGTTCTATCCGTGGAGTTGAATCACTTGCGTTATCAGTACTACGTGTGGTTGAAGAAGAAGCAATGAAGGATAAAACAGCACGCGTTATTGCTGATTTACCCGTTTCTGTTGCAACTTTCTTGCTAAATGAAAAAAGAGATATTTTATTTGAAATTGAAAGTCGACAAAGCGTCAATATTACTTTAATTCCAAACAATAATTTAGAAACACCACATTATGAAGTTAAACGTTTACGTACGATTGATGATGAATCAAATGTTAAAACACACAGTTACAAATTAGATACTAAATCGGCCTATGACGTTGACGAACCAAGCAAAGATAAAAAACAGAATATCCCAGTAGTTGAACAAGCTGCAGTAAGTGGTGTTACTCCTCAGACACCAAGACCTCCTGTAAAACAAAATAGTATCGGATTATTTAAACAAATTTGGATGTTATTGTTTGGTGATACAAGCAAGAAAAAAACCACTACAAATATCAGCAATAGAAACAGAAATACCCGAAATCATAATTATAAACAGCGAAATACCAATAACCGTGCCCGAAACAAGAATCAACAAAGTGGTCAGCAGCAAGGACAAGGACAGCAACGCCGAAATCCCAACCAAAACAAGCGACAAGATAATCGTAATACACAAAATCAAAGTAACCATAAGAACGATAATAGGCAAAAACAGCAAACCAATAAAACTGAGAATCAAACCTCAACTGCTAACGATTCATTGACCAATAATGACACTGCGAATAATCAAAATACTAAACCACGGTCTTCAAATAATCGACAACGCCGTGGTGGCCGTCGTAGAAACAGTAACAATCGAGCTCAGCCAAATAAAACTGAATCAACTGAGTCTGCTGAGACCAAGCAAAGTCAAACTAATGCTATTGATAGTAATTCAATAACAAAACCGAGTTCTGCAGTTGAAACAAGCAATCAAAATTCTGCCCCTAAGCAAGAACTGAGTAATGAAAATGGTAAGAAACCAACTGCATCGTCAACTAGTATTAATACTAATCAAAACACTAGTCAATCGTCGAATGACACAGGAGCTAAACTACAGCAAATAGAAACTAAATCTAGCTCACCAGTAGATATTAGTATTCAAAGTAAACCAGATAAAGCGGTGGTTTCTAAAGCTGAAACTAAGGCTATGATAACGACTGAAAGTAAGCCGAAACCTGAGCCAGCAAAATTACAACAAGTTCAAACAAAAGTAACAAGCAACTCAAATAGTCCTGAAAACGCTACTTCCTCACAAAAAACAAGCATTACTGACGAATAAAAGCAACTGCAACCTCTTATATGGGGTTGCAGTTTAATACGTCATTTCTTTTTAAAGTTATCAAATATAAATCCGATATATACTAATATATATTTAAAGAGAAAAGCTAATGATTAAAGTAATACTTTGCCTTGTTTTGTTTTTTATATTTTCTCCTGGTTATTCACAAAGTGGTGGCAGTAATCCAAGTTATTTTTCTATTGAACCACCAATAGTTGTGAATGTATATCATCCTGATCGAATTAAATTTTTACAAGTAGACACTCAAGTAAAAGTTAATGATTCTTCTGTAATTGATGCAATTGAGTTCCATAAACCAGCCATTCGTCACGCCATGTTGATGTTATTAAGCAGCCAAAAAATCGACGAAATGAAAACTGTTAAGGGTAAAGAAAAACTACGTAAAGAAGCATTAAGAACTATCAAAAAAGTATTAAAAGAAAATACAGGAAATGAAGGTGTAACCGAACTTTATTTTACAGGATTTATAATCCAGTAATATCACTTAAAATATCGCGCCTTGATATTTTTTAATAATCCATTAGAAGCTGATTCTACTAAGTCAAAAACATATTCAAATCCCTTATCTCCACCATAATATGGATCAGGCACCTCAGTATCGTCATACTCAGAAGTAAAATCTAAGAATAGTTTCAATTTATTAATATGTTTAGATGGACATATAGATTTTAGAATCTGAAAATTATCCATATCCATGGCTAACACATAATCAAAATTATCAAAATCATCTTTTATGGCACGTCTTGCCCTAAGATCACTTAAATCTATTCCTCTGGTAAGGGCTGTTGCTTGCGCTCGTGCATCAGGCTGTTCACCAACATGATAGGCATGAGTACCTGCAGAATCTGTTATTATATCTTCAGAATAACCACTGTTATTAACAAGCTCCCTAAAAACACCTTCTGCTGTAGGTGATCTACAAATATTGCCCATGCAAACAAAGAGAACTTGAATTTTTTTATTATTAATCATAGTGTTACTCAAATCATAAAACAGTATTTAGATAGCAAAACATAACAATCAAACACAATAAAATCAATACTTTTGAGTAAATTTACGTTACTCTTATTTATAAATAATCTAAAATTAATTCTTAGAATAAATTCAATTTTGATACTAAGTTAATTATTGATATGGAGCTTTTTTGAGATGCCTAATATTAATTTATCACTTGAGCAACTTCGTACTTTAATAGGAATTAAAGTTATTTACTCAGGCGAACAATATCAAATAATTGAAATCATAGAATCAGATCCAGGACTAATTTTACAAAATTGTACTGATAAAAAATTTATTCAAGAAAATCAATTCGGTGACCCTACTCGTCGAGTACCAAAAAGTATAACAATTCAGGTATTAACTAAAGATAAAAAAGAATTACATCCGCAGTTTTTAGCTTTAGATTTGTTATAAATATATAAAATATCAATCGCTAGTTGCAATTTTCCGAGCTTCTTCTTCCAGCATAACTGGAATATCATCACGTATTGGATATGCGAGTTTATCCACCTTACAAATTAATTCATTTTCCGATTTATCATAATGTAATAAGCCTTTACATATAGGACAAGCCAATATATCTAATAATTTTTTATCCATTTTAATTCTCTAATTTATTTAAAATACTTAATTCCAAAGAATTACTAATTTCACACTCAATTGGCAAATACCAACAATTTTTAATATCAAAACGATGACACTTAACCGCATCTTTTTCTGTCATAATAATTGGAAAGTCATCTTCAAATTCTAAATCTATGGCTTTAAAGGAGTAATGATCTAAATATACATGTTTAACGAGTTTCATATTTTTTTGTTGCAAATTTAAAAAAAAACATTCGGGGTTTGCTATCGCAACTACCGCGTGTACTCTTTGATTTTCAAACTCAGATAAATCGATAATTTCATCACTTCGTAATGAATGAAGCTTAGTTCCTTTGTATTGCATATTATAGGCATTATCATTCTCACCACCATTCATAACTACAAAGTTAACCAACTCTAATCTTGATATCGGTTCTCGCAACGGACCTGCTGGTAAACACAGCTCATTTCCGAATTTGGTATTATTATTAATAACAGCAATCTCAATATCTCTTTTTAAACGATAATGTTGCATTCCATCATCTGATATAACAATGTCACAATTAGAATATTTAACTAATGCTCTACCCGTTTCAACTCGATTAGGCCCAACTGCCATTGGACACGCAGTTTGTCGAGAAATAACTATAGCTTCATCACCAACAATTGAAGGATCACTATCGGGTCTAACTTGTTGCGGCCATTTTTTTGCTAAGCCACCATAACCTCGACTAATAATTCCCGGTCGGTATCCTGATTGTTTTAATTTATTAGCTAACCAAATAACTAATGGTGTCTTACCATTGCCACCAACGGTTAGGTTTCCTACTATAATAACAGGTACATTTAACTTGTATGACTTTAAAATATTAAACCGATATAAATACGAACGAAAAAAAACAACACAGCAAAATAACCAGCTTAATGGTTTTAAAAAAAAAGTTATCTTACTTTGGTTATACCAAGAGTTTTGAATGTGTTTAATCATTAGCAAATTGTAGTTCGTATAAATTAGCGTATATACCCTGTTCTTTTAATAACTCTTTATGTGTTCCGTATTCAGCTATTCGGCCTTCATCGATTACAACTATCTTATCAACATATTCTATAGTTGATAATCGATGGGCTATAACCAAAGTAGTTCTATCTTTCATTAGTGTTTTAAGTGCTGCTTGTATATGACGTTCTGAACTAGTATCAAGTGCTGATGTCGCCTCATCTAGTATGAGTATAGGTGCATTTTTTAATATCGCTCTTGCTATCGCTATACGTTGTCTTTGTCCACCAGACAATAAGGCACCATTATCACCAACATGAGTTTGCATACCATCAGGTAATTTTTCAATAAACTCCATTGCATGAGCAGCTTTGGCAGCATTAATAATGTCTTCTTTTGATGCTGACTCAAGCGCTCCATAAGCTATATTGTGTTCAACAGTATCATTAAACAAAGTAACATTTTGACTAACTAATGATATGTATTTACGTAATTCATAAATCGAAATATCGTTAATATTAACACCATCTAAGCTTATTTCTCCCTGATTAATATTATAAAATCGAGGTAATAAGCTAAGCAATGTTGATTTACCACTGCCAGATTGCCCAACGAATGCAATTGACTGATGCGCTTTAATATCTAAATTAATATTATTTAAAATTAATTTATCATCATTACCGTATGAAAAATTAATATTCTTAAATACTATTTGTCCTTGAACATCATTTAGTTTAATCAAACCTGAATCGGATTCAGTTTTTGAATCTATAAATTCAAAAACACTTTGTGCTGCCGCAATTCCAATTTGAATTTTAGAATTTACATTCGTTATTCGCTTGATTGGTTGCATTAATGCAATCATTGCCGTTAAAAATGATACAAATGTACCTGCCGATATAACTTCATGATCACTTTGAGTTGTCGCCATGTAAATTATAAATGCAAAAGCAAATGACAGTATTAGTTGTATAAATGGTGTACTAATCGAATTTGTAAACTCTAGCTTTAATTGCTGTTTGCGATTATAGGAATTAATTTTGTCAAACTGTTGCCGTTCGTATTTTTGCCCACCAAACATCTTAACCACACGATTACCTGTAATGGTTTCTTCAACAACATGGCTCACATCACCCATTGAGCCTTGGATGCGGTGACTAATTTTTCTAAAACGCTTGCTCACAAATAGAATTAACATTGCTAAGAGTGGTGTTGTAATCAATAAAATGGCTGTTAACATAGGACTGAGATAAACCATCCAAGCTAACAATACAATTACAGATAACGAGTCTCGAATAACAATTGTGATAACACTTGAAGCAGCGCTGGCTAATTGCTCGACATCATAAACCAACTTTGCTGTAATTTTACCTGGCGACGAATTATCAAAATAGGGAACAGGTAAATCAATAATATGGTTAAACATTAATTTTCGCAAATCACGAATAACATTACGAGCTACTAAGTTCATAAAATAGGTTGATATAAACCCTGAGAACATACGGATTGTAAATATTAAGATAACAAAGATTGGCAACCAAGTAATAATTGTAGGATCTTGTTTAACAAAACCATCATCCAATAATGGTTTCATTAAATAAGCAAATGCTGCATCGGTTACTGAATAAACAACCATGCCACAGACTGAAAATACAAATACTTTCCAATATGGAATGACATGTGACAAAAGACGTCGGTATATTTTTATTCCGCTAGTGCTGGAATTGGCACTGTTATTTTTTTTGGACATTATTACTCTGGATCAGAAGCCTGTTTAGTCGCAAAGGTCATATTTGACAATCCTAATTGTCTAACTGCATCCATAGTTTTTATAATGAATTGATACGGTGTACTTTTATCTGCGCTGATAACTATTTGAGGATCTTTTTTACCTTTTGCAGTTAATTGTATCGCTCTCTTTAAAGTACGCATTTTGCTATTAACAAGACGTTTATCATTGATAAATATGCGCCCTTGCTGATCTAAACTTACCTCAATTATAAAAGCTTTGTGTTTTGAAACTTTTCCAGAAGATTCTGGTAAATCAATTGAAAGTTCCGAGCTTTTATTAAATGTGGTTGAGACCATAAAAAATATCAACAATAAAAAAACCACGTCGATTAATGGTGTTAAATTAAGATCTGGCTCTTCAAGTGCTTTTTGACGAAACATCATAATAAAAACCCGTTATTTTTTATCTCTTTCACGATCACCATGCATCACATCTACAATCTTTAATGCCTCTTCTTCCATGGTAATAACAAGTTCATCTACTTTACCTTTAAAATAGCGATAAAATATTAAACTCGGAATGGCGACAGTTAGTCCGGTAGCAGTAGTAATCAGGGCTTCTGAAATACCACCAGCAAGTATTGTTGGATTACCAACACCTTGTGTTGTAATAGCAGCAAAAACTTTAATCATACCAATGACTGTGCCAAGTAAGCCTAACAATGGTGTAATTGATGCGATAGTACCTAGAGTATTTAAAAACCGATCAAGTTCGGGAACAACTTGACGACCGGTTTCTTCAACGCTTTGTTTCATTATTTCACGAGGATGATGTCGATTAAGTAAACCTGCGGCTAATATCACTCCAAGTGGCGAACTTTTGCGTAAAGCCTCAATGTGTTTGTTGTCTAAGGTCTTATTTTTATACCATTGCCAAATCTGTCCCACTAAATTTTTGGGAGCAATTTTTTTGCGTTGTAATGCCCAAAAACGCTCACAAATTATAGCAAAGGCAATAACCGAGCTCAGTAATAATGGGATCATCAACCACCCACCCGCTTTAATCATTTCAAACACATTAACTTCCTTTCTAAGATATTGATTTCATTGTAATTATCATTGTTATCACAATTTTACTGATTTTTCATCATTCTCTAAAACACCATTTAATATGGTAATTATGGACTTTAATTATGCCAGAATCGACGCTGAGATACTCTATAAAGTTCCGGTTTTTTAAGTAATTGCGGTTCTAATATGAAAGTTATCGAACCAAATTCACTTGTTGAATATTCTACTACCCCTCTGTCTTTATAACGCTTTGAAACAAGATTGGAAGGAAATCGATAGCGATTTCGATAACCAACTGGATATAACACATAATCAGGATTAATTTTATTAATAAAAGCAGCGGTTGAAGATGTTTTGCTACCATGATGCGGTGCAATTAATATAGTTGAGCGAAGATCAAGACTTTTATTTTTTATAATTTGCCGTTCTGCTTTTGATTCTATATCACCAGTTAATAAAATTGAATTTTTTATTTTACTGTTAGCCGTTGATATTTGGATAACGCAAGATGCATTATTTTTCCTTAATGTTGAATTTGCTTTAGGATGTATAATTTTAAAATCAACACCATCCCAGTGCCACTCATTATCTGAGTTGCAAAAATCGATTGGAATTTTTTTATTTTGGTGAGCAATTTTAGATTTAACTTTAGCTGGGACACTAGTCAAAATTTTACTGACATTAATAGTACTTACTACAGAATTAACTCCACCTATGTGATCATTATCTCCATGACTAATCATCAACACATCAATCTCACTAAGCCCTTTTGATTTTAAATACGGTATAATCACAGTATCCCCAGTATTAAATGATTTACTAAAACGTGTGCCAGTGTCATAAACTAAAACATGTTCTTTGGTTTGTATTACAACGGACAAACCTTGTCCCACATCTAACAAGGTGATATTTGCAGTTCCAAAATCGGGCACTTGAGCTTTATTAAAAATTAATGGTAACAAAAAAAGTGGCGCAATCCATTTAGCAGGAAATTTTTTTGGTAAAAACAATAGAAGAATAGCTACACAAAAAAATAAAAAAACAGGGAGAGATATGTGATTTACCTGGATTGTAGAAAACTTTAATTCTGCCAAGTATTCAAGAAAAATCCATATTTTGTCTAAAACGAAAATAACTACATCAAATATTACCGAGCTAATTGCTGGAAATATCATTAAAATACAGGCTGCAAAAAAAATGGCCGGAACAATGAAAAAACTAAAAATTGGTACCACTATAAAATTTGCAATGGGAGAAATTATTGATGATTCACTAAAAAATAACAATACAAATGGCATCAACCCTACTGCTATAACCAATTGAACACGACTCCAGTTATACAAAGTTGATATTGGTTTATTAACTGTATTGCTCAAATTTTTAGCGAAATAGATAATTATAGCAACAGCAAAAAACGATAACCAAAAACCTGGATTTAAAACGGCAAATGGTGAAAGCAATAAAACCACTAATAAGGCTATCGCTAATGTTTTCCAACTACCCGCTCTAACATCAATTAATATCGATATCATAACAACACACAACATAATCAATGCTCGTTGTGTAGGAATAGAGAAGCCTGCCATCGCAGAGTAAATTACGGCCGCCAGCATGGCCAAAATCGCCGCTAGCTTAGCTGAAGGAATAAAGTTAACAGCAGTACCACTAAATCTCCAAAGCCAACTCGATATAAAAAAAACTAAACCAGCAATTAATCCTATGTGCAAACCTGAAATTGCAATTAAGTGACTGGTTCCTGTTTTTCTGAAAACGGACCATTGTGTATCAGTTATTTCACTTTTATCGCCAATTAATAATGCTAATATTATGGAGCGATAACTAGACTGGTTAATTTTTTTGATATTTCGTTTTAAATTATATCGAATTTGATTAAACGAAAAAAATGAATAATTCGCTTGCAATAAAATATTTTTTTTACTATTACGCACGTAACCTTTCGCATCTATTTCATTTTGAAACATCCATGCTTCATAATCAAAACCGCCTGAATTTTGATAAGAAAATGGTTTTTTTAAACGGACTAATAATTGCCAATAATCATCAGGGATCAGTTTTGGTGCCGATCCATACCAGTTTAACTTAATTTTTTTCGGTGTGGAATATTTTATATTGTTATATAAAACTGATTTAATTGTAAATTCAAAGCGAGTACGGCGGCCAATTTTTTCTGGCAGACTTGATATAATTCCTTTAACGACTATATCTTGACCTTCTAGCTCAGGAACTATTTTATTATTTAATAATTGATGAGCAATGACTGTGGCCCAAATAAATCCTCCAAAAAACCAGAGTATTAGTGTTATTAACGGTTTTTTAAAGAGCAATAATGGTATGAATAAAATAAATGAAACGATCAAAGCCATAGATGACAGCTCACTTTGAAAAGTAAGCGTCACAATCCCTAATAAAAATGCAATTGTCCTTAAAAGCAAGTCTCAGACTCCGCTGAAATTTCCGATGAAATTTATGGTATAATTAGTTATTTAAGTCAAAGTTGACATCTTATGGTTAAGAAGTACATTAAAAGATACATACCCGATCATAATAAAATTAAATCGAACCCCCAATTAAATCGCGTTTTTGGGCGTTTATTACATGATCCTAACTTATTACATCTAAACCGTCATTCTGTTACAGGAGCAACATTTATTGGCTTGTTTATGGCTTTTATGCCAATGCCTTTTCAAATGGTTCCTGCCGCTGCCTTAGCGATATACTTTCGTGTTAACTTACCCATTTCTATTGCTCTGGTTTGGATAAGCAACCCTATTACCATGCCACCAATCTTTTATTTTTGCTATTTAGTGGGTACTTGGATATTAAGAACCGAACTAATTGATATGGAATTTCATCTATCAATTGAGTGGCTTTCCACTCGACTAATTGAAATATGGCAACCATTTTTATTAGGCTGCTTCATCGTTGCGTCAGTCTCTGCTATTGTTGGTGCCGTTAGTATAAGACTTTTATGGCGTTTACACATTGTAAATAATTGGAAAAAAAGGAAATTAAACCATAAAAAAATTAACTAGTAGTCTATGTTAGAACACCATCTTTCAAATGTAACACTCTATCCATTTTATTTGCTAATGCTGTGTCATGAGTAACCACTATATAACTTGTATCAAACTCTCGATTTAAATCCATCATTAATTCATATATCTTGACAGCTGTACTAGCGTCAAGGTTACCAGTAGGTTCATCAGCTAATACGCATTTAGGCTTAGTAACCAGCGCTCGGGCAATGGCGGCTCGCTGACGTTCACCACCCGACAATTCTGAGGGTTTATGTTGTAACCTTTGAGCTAAACCAACATGAGACAACATTTCAGTTGCACTTTTTTGAGCTTCTTTTATTGCAACACCTCGAATGAGCAAAGGCATTGCAACATTTTCGAGAGCATTGAATTCCGGTAATAAATGGTGAAATTGGTAAACAAAACCGAGTGAAGTATTACGTAACCTTCCTCGTTCTGAATCTGATAAATCAGCCATATTGTTGCCATTAACATACACTGAACCCTGCGTCGGAATGTCTAAACCACCGAGTAAATGTAACAACGTACTTTTACCTGAACCAGAAGATCCAATAATAGATACTTGCTCACCCTTACTAATGGATATATTTATGTGCTTTAACACCTCTACTTTAACTGGCCCTATATCAAAATGTTTCGAAAGATCAGTACAGTGAACTATGGAATTATTATTCATATCTTAATGCATCTGCTGGTTGTGTTCGTGAAGCTCGGTATGCAGGATAAATAGTTGAAAAAATACATATCAGAAATGAAACTAGCGCTATTAAACCAACATCATTCCAATGTAAATCTGATGGAAGATCACTGATATAATATATCGACTTATCCAAAATTTGAATCCCTAATATTTTTTCAATCCAAGGTACGACTACATCAATATTTAATGCTAAAAAAACACCACCTAACGTTCCTAAACTTGTGCCAACCAAACCAATAATCGTGCCTTGCACGATAAAAATATTAGTAACCATTCTAGGTGTTGCACCTAACGTTCTTAATATTGCTATATCACTTTGTTTGTCTGTTACAACCATAACCAAGGTTGATAAAATATTAAATGCCGCTACTGCAACAATTAACAGTAATAACAAAAATATCATTATTTTTTCTCGTTTGACTGCTCGAAACCAATTAGACTGATAAGTGCTCCAATCCCTGATCCATAAATTTGAAAAAACACTTTCAGCTAACCGAGCCGTTGTGTTTGGCGCTAAAAATAAATTTTCTAACTTAACTCGAACCCCTGTCACTTGCTGCTTCATTCTAAATAATTTTTTAGCATCGTCTAAATGAATTATTGCAATGGAGTTATCGTAAAAATCATGCCCTACAGAGAAAACCCCTGCTACTGTAAAACGTTTCATCCTAGGAGATACTCCAGCAGGAGTAACATTTGTACTTGGCGTAACTATAGTAACTTTCTCACCCACGCCAAGTCCCAAAGCTCTAGCCAAACCTTGTCCAAGTAAGATTTTATATTCACCTGCAACTAGGTCTTCGATATTGCCGGCAAGCATTTTCTTGCCTACATTAGAAACTGTAGGTTCTTGTTCCGGTAAAATACCTCGAATCGCTGCACCGCGTACATATCGACCTCGAATTAACATACCTTGGGATTGAATATAAGGAGCAGCGGCTATCACTTCAGGTTGTTTTTTAACAGTTTCGATTACAGATTCCCAATTATCTAACTTACCTTCATAATTACTGATTGTCATATGAGCAACCATATCAAGTATTCGACTTCGGACCTCCTTCTCAAAGCCATTCATCACCGATAAAACGGTTATTAAGGCTGCTACACCTAAAGCTATTCCTAACATTGATGAAAAAGAAATAAATGAAATAAAATGATTACGCCTTTTAGCGCGTGTGTAACGCAAACCTATGTAGATTGCTAACGGACGAAACATGCTTATTCCTTAAAATGCTATTAATTAAGTACAATTAAAACTAATTTGCACAGTTTAACGTGTGGTAAATTGAATATCCAGAATTATAATGCAAGAAGTAATTTTTTTGAAATTTCTTACTATGATGTTTATTCTACAGACCTATATGCTTCAAAAATATTTGGTAATTGTTCAATTTTAATTAAAACCCGACTTAATTCATCAACATTGCTTATTTCTATTGTAATTTTCATTTTCGCGGTATTTTCACTTTTATTTGACAAAGTATTAACAGAAATTAAATTTATATTTTCATTTGCAACTATTGAAGTAATATCACGCAATAATCCTTTTCTATCTATCGCTTCAATTATTACCCCAACTGGAAATATTTGTTCTGCTCGTATATTCCAATCAACAGCAATTAATCTTGCACTCATATCAGTACTCATATTTAAAATATTTTTACAGTCACGCCGATGAATGGTAACACCGCGCCCATTAGTAATATAACCAATAATGTCATCACCCATCACCGGTTTACAGCACGTAGCAAAGTTAGTTAACAGGTTACCAACACCTTGAACCGAAATATTATTTGAACTTTTAGAAATTTCTTTAGGTTTAGAAATTTTTACTTTTTGTTTGAGAGCAATATTTTGATTCGATAAATTAGCTGCCGCAGGACTTAATTGCGATGAATTAATATCGCCTCGTCCAATAGCTGAAAAAAAATCATCAGTCGTTTTAAATTTAAAATATTCAGCAAACTCAGAATATTGAACATCTTTAATTCTAAGACGATGTAACTCCTTTTCTAGTGTATGTTTACCTGCATCAATGTTCATATCTGAGTCTTGTAATTTAAACCAATGACGAACATGTGATCGAGCTCTTGACGTATTTAAATAGCCTAATTGATTATTTAACCAATCACGACTAGGAGTTCCATTATTATTCGTTAGTATTTCAACTTGATCGGCATTTTTTAACTCATAGGTTAAGGGAACTATACGACCGTTAACTTTAGCCCCTCGACATCGATGTCCTACTTCGGAGTGAATATGGTAAGCGAAATCTAACGGCGTTGCTCCTTGAGACATATCGATAATGTCACCATTTGGCGTTAATACATAAACACGTTCTTCAAACACTTCTGATTTGAATCTATCAATAAAATCACTATCGTCTTCTGACTCTTCTTTCCATTGCAATAATTGCCGTAACCAAGCAATTTTTTGCTCATATCCTTTATTATGAGAAGAGCCTTCTTTATAACGCCAATGGGCAGCAATTCCCAATTCAGCATGCTCGTTCATTTGTTTTGTTCTAATTTGCACTTCTAAGGTTTTACCTTCTGGCCCAACTACTGCTGAATGAATAGATTGATACATATTTTCTTTTGGTGTCGCTATATAATCATCAAACTCTTTTGGGATATGTCGCCACTTACTGTGTATCACACCCAAAGCTGAATAACAGTCGGCAATTGACTCAACAACTACTCTAACAGCACGAACATCATACAGTTCATTAAAGCGAATCCCTTTTCTTTTCATTTTTCGCCAAATGCTATAGATATGTTTTGGCCTACCCGTGACTTCTGCATTAATATTTGAGTTTCTTAATGCCTCAGTAACCACAGTTGTTACCCGAGCAATATATTCTTCTCGATCCACTCGTCTTTCATCTAGAAACTCAGCAACTTTTTTATAAGTTCGAGGCTCAATATAACGTAACGATAAATCTTCAAGTTCCCATTTCATTTGCCAAATACCCAAACGATTAGCCAGTGGCGCATAAATATCGAGTGTCTCATGAGCAATGCGTTTTTGCTTATATTCCGGTAAATACTTTAAGGTTCTCATATTATGCAAACGATCTGCGAGTTTTATTAATACAACTCGAACATCTTCAGCCATGGCCAATAATAGCTTACGTAAGCTTTCAGTATGACCCTGTTTATATTTACTGTCTGAACTAAAACTATCAACTTGTTGGTCAATAATATTCATTTTGGTAACGCCATCAACCAAATGACTAATTTGAGAGCCAAAGGCTTCTTCTAACTGAGGTAGGTTTTTATCCGTATCTTCAATCACATCATGAAGAATTGCGGCTGCAAGCGTTTCGTGGTCTAAATGAAGCGTGGCTAATATTTCAGCAACAGCGACAGTATGGGTTATATGCAACTCTCCCGATGCACGTATTTGCTGAGCATGAGCATCTCGTGCAAACTCAAACGCGCGGTAAATTAAAGAAACTTGGTCAGCAGAATTATTGACTCCCAAATTCACTAACCAATCATTAACCCCCTGATTATTAGTGAAATTTTCGAGTATAGTGCTTTGAATTTGCATATCCATCATATTTTTTGCTGTTTTAGAACAAATGAGACGCAGAATTGCGACTCAATGGCTTGCATGAAATATAAACTAGTCCTAAAGTTGTATTATGCATTAAATTTTGTTTATAACCCATTGATACAGTATAGTTTATGATATGTTGAATTTTGGAGAAAAAAAGTAATGAAAGGTATTTTAGTGAGCAGTGTGATCGCTTTGTTATTGTCTTTTCAACCAGTTAATGCTGAAACGGTGCAGATGCCCAATAACTCCTCATCAGTCTCAATTGAAATTCCTTCCAGAGGAATGACAATGAACGGTGTTGAAGAGCATTTTGGTGAACCCGAAGCAAAGAAAGATGCCATTGGCGAACCACCAATTACAGTATGGCAATATTCCAATTATACGGTATATTTTGAATATAAAAATGTTATTCACACCGTTGTTAATAAGAGTTAAACATAAATATGCCGGTGTAAAGTTATTTATACCGGTAATTATTCAAAATATAATATTAAGGCGTGACTGGAAACTTTAATAATTTTGATGACAAATACCAACGATTATTCTTTGCGTCGTACTGCCATTCTTGTTTATCAATAAAACTTTTCTCTACAAAATCATTAACATTATAAAAACGTATTTTAACAGTCTGATGCGCTACCATGTCATCTTCATTAATACCTTTTTGAATCACATCATAGCCAGTTACCTTTAAACTCTTTATATTTTTAGGGAATTTTGCCGAGGTAACAGCATCTTCTTTTAAAAAATGTACCGCGCCAGATACATCGCCCCAACGAATTGTACGCTCATACGCTCGCCATGTATGGCCAAGAGCCTGTATAGGTTCTACTGTGGCACAAGAGACTGTGATGATTAAAGACAAGATTAGAAAAATTAAATTAAATTTGAGCACCCTACGAATCTCCCTGTTTTTTTTATTATAACGCATCACAGGATTATCAGGATAGCCATTAAACCTTGTTTTAGTATCAATATTTAACTGAACTTAGAACTCAAATAATCGAATAGAAGCTTGAAAATAGGTAAAAGCAACCATTTTTGGCTGTATTTTGGGTACATAAGTGATATTTATTGCCAACCAATCATATCCGAAAGATACAAATGGTAAAGCGGCTACAAATGGATCATTATTTTTATAATCTTGACGTGTCATCACGAATGCCAGAATTCCTGCATCAAAATGAAAACCCTTAGGATCATTACTGAATCGAAAACGACGTTTAGATCCTGCACCAAGGTAATTCGATGTTTGGCTATTACTATCTAAAAAAGATACAGCTGTGATTAACGGTATCCAATTATTTCTTTCTTTAAAATCATATTCAAAGCCAAAACCTTTATTATTTTCATTATAATTACCACTTCCATAATGAATTGCTTTACCGCTAACAATTAGATGTAATTCATCCGCAGTTGCAGTGCTAAATGGTATTAATAATATTAAAATAATCAATATTCTTGTTATCATGCCGAAAACTCATTAAATGCTGTTACATAAAATGAATATCGTCATATATTTCAATAACTTAAAGAATATATTTGTGTGTTTTTGACACCAATGATTTCAATCACCTAGCGTGGCTAATTTAATTAATCGCCAAATTACTGACACTTTTCAATCACGACAGTAGTAAAATAGCGCTATAAATTTATTAAAATACGGAATGAGATGTCAACTTTGAAAGATGATAATGAACAACTATTTCAAAAAACAGGTCGGGCTATGATCTGGGTTATGTGGCTAATTGTGATTGGTTTAGTCACACTTTTTTTTAATAAAATCGTAGATGATCAAAAAAATCCTAACAAAGATATTCAAAGTAGTATTGAAACAGATGGTATTAAACAAGTTGTTTTAATCCGAAATCGTTACGGGCATTATATTACTGATGGTAAAATTAATGGTAAAAAAGTGGTGTTCATGATTGACACTGGCGCAAGTGATATATCAATCCCTTTGACCGTAGCAGAAAGACTTAATTTAAAAAAAGGCATCGCAATTGATTACGAAACAGCAAATGGTCTTGCAAAATCTTATCTGACTAAACTTGCAAGCGTTTCAATTGCCGGCATAAAAAAATATAATGTTCGAGCCTCAATTAATCCTAATGTCAATTTTGATGAAATCCTACTTGGCATGAGTTTTTTGAAAGATCTGGAGTTTAGTCAGCAAGGTAAAAAACTAATCATTAAACAAACAGAGAATTAAGTTATAGCTTTATCAGTTTTTTTCTTCGAGTAATTTTCGTTTTTTAATTGTAGCTACAATTAAAGCCAAAAATAATGCAAAAAATATGCTTAATAACATTCCTATGAGGACTATAAGCTTTTTGTTTGGCTTTGCGGGTGCATCACCTATTTCGGCAAGCTTATCAACAATAAATAATTTTGCCCCATCAAAGTTGAATGACCTTTCGTTTAATACAGATAACTCGGATAATAAATTTGGTAATTTAGGAATAAAGGCATCATCTGAATCCGAATTTAATCCTCGTGATTCTAATCTATCTATTTCTGCGTTTAGGTAATCACTGCCAACCATATATTTTTGTTGTTGTTTTGATTCACTTAAAAATAAAGTTAAATTGGTTGAATCTGAATTATTTGCAGGCACTGTAAGCAAAGGTTTTTTAACATCCATGGTTAAAGCAAGTTTTAAAGTTTCTTTTAAATCTGCTATGGCATTAAACCGCTGTTGTTTTGCTAAATTTCTCAAACCGAAAATTGTTTCTTCTATTTCTTGTTTTCGTAAATTTATAGAATACTGCCCACGTTCTTTTATTTTTTTTAATATGTCTTGCTCAGTATCCTTAACATATTTATTTATAATGCTTATTGCACTATTTTCATTTGTAGAGCTTAACCTAACTTGAAAAACATCAGACGGACTATCAGATTTAGTTTTTTCATAATCACCATCAACAAAATTTACTGACAAGTTTGATGTCATACCAATAACTGCTTGTTTAATTTCAGTTTCTGATTTTAAATTTGGGTATAATTTTGAAATAACACCGGATAAAATCAAATAGTTTTTAAATATTTCAGGCGATTTAAGGTTATTATGCAACCTTAAAAATAACGACTCTAAATTCACATCATAACCATTTAGTTTAATTATTTTAATATCAGTTATTATTGGCTTTCTTAGCTGGGTATAATTTTCAAATTGTTTTGGGATAGATTTCGCATATGCAATTGATATTAACGTGCCGATTATTGCTATTAATAAAATCAACTTCCATTGAGAGACTATTGATATTACTAATTCAAACAAATCTATTTCATCATTTTGCTCGGAGTCAGGTAAATAATATTGAAGTGGTATAGGTGTAACACTTTTTTCAGTTTGATTCATTTTAACTAAGATCCAATTTTTATTATTATTATCTACAAGATAGTATAAAAATGGTCGGGACGAAAGGATTTGAACCTTCGACCCCTACACCCCCAGTGTAGTGCGCTACCCGACTGCGCTACGCCCCGATTTATTTATTTGGGTATTCTACTCTAAATTTAATCTATTTTAAAATTTAAACTATAATTTAGGATAAGGTGGAATTGTAATTATTTATTTAAAATTTCAAGGACGTGTTCTAAATCTTCACGTAATTCTTTAATCATTTTTTTATTGTCATTAGCTGGTTTATTTTCATCTGTATCTGACAGCCGTAAACGAGCACCACCAATAGTATATCCTTGTTCGTATAATAAACTGCGAATTTGACGAATCATTACCACGTCTTGACGTTGATAATAACGACGGTTACCACGTCTTTTAACAGGTTTTAGTTGTGGAAACTCTTGCTCCCAATAGCGCAGGACATGTGGCTTCACATCACACAGATCACTGACTTCGCCAATGGTAAAATAGCGTTTGCCAGGAATTGGCGGTAATTCATTGTTGTGGGTTGGCTCGAGCATAGGCCTCTACACGTGCTTTAAGTTTTTGCCCCGGACGAAATGTAACAACCCGCCGAGCAGTAATTGGAATTTCTTGTCCCGTTTTCGGGTTTCGTCCCGGCCGTTGTTTTTTATCACGTAGGTCAAAATTTCCAAAACCGGATAATTTCACTTGCGCACCTCTTTCTAGTGCAGAGCGAACTTCTTCAAAGAAAAATTCCACGAGTTCCTTCGCTTCTCTTTTGTTCAAGCCTAGTTCTTCAAACAGTTTTTCAGCCATAACGGCTTTTGTCAGCGCCATATTTTTTCTCGTTTATTCTTGAGCTTAAAAATCATAAAAGCTTACAATTCTTGAAGTGAGTCTAACCAATCTTATTGATTACCTTAGAACGGCTCCAAAATTTTGCTTGAGATGCTTGAGCACCTCGGTAACGATAACTTCTACTTCACTATCAGTAAGAGTGCGCGAAAGATCCTGTAAGGTCAAGCCCAAAGCAAGACTTTTTCGTCCAGAATCAATACCTTCGGCAGTATATACGTCAAATAACTCGACATTTGTTAGGTAAGTTACTTGACTATTTTTAATACTCTGCATTACCAGTGCCGCGGGCACATTTTCATCGACAACGATGGCTATATCACGTCGAATTGATGGAAATTTAGACAAAACTTCAAATTTTGGAATTTTACCATCTTTTATTGACCAAAATTCTAACTCAAATAAAAATACATTTTTCGTGAAGCCTAATTTTTTCTGCAATGCAGGATGAATTGCACCAATCCAACCACAATGTTTGCCATCTCGTTTTATCTGAGCTGTTTGGCCTGGATGTAGAGCAAAATGTGTACTCGACTCATAAGTAAAGTCTTGCGCAATTCCTGCACGCTCTAATAAACGTTCAACATCACCTTTAACATCATAAAAATCAACATCATTCAATTTTTCAGCCCATTGTTCATCCATCTGCGATCCAACAACAACTCCTGCGAAGGATTCTATCTGTTGTAATTCAGCAGCTTGCATCACAAACTTGAGACCATACTCGAATAATTTTATACGAGATTGCTGGCGATGCAAGTTATATTGCACAGCTTGGACTAATCCAGTCCATAAAGTTGTGCGCATAACAGCCATATCTTCAGAAATAGGATTTGCTAATTTGATCGAGCTTAGTTCGGGTTCGAGTAATTTTTGTAGCTCCTCATCCACAAAGCTATATGTAATCGCCTCAGAGTAACCCTGAGCGACTAAGTCAGTCCGATAATCTTGTATGCTTCTATTAGACTCCGAACTCTGTGGTAATGTTAGGCTACCTTTGAGTAGACGAGCAGGTAATTTTTCATAGCCGTAGACTCGGCTAAGTTCTTCTAATAAATCTTCCTCATAATTTATGTCAAATCGAAATTCAGGCGGTGTTATTTGCCAAGATTCAGAATTAGAGTCATCTACTTTCATTTCTAATCGAACTAATATTTCTTTCATTTGTGCTAGTTCAAGCCCTAAACCTATTACGCGCTTAAATCGCTTAGGTCTGAACTCAATGATTTTTTGTTGATTTAAAAATTCAACAGAACTCGTTTCAATAATACTCCCTGACTCACCACCGACAATATCTAATAACAATTCTACAGCACGTTGTAGGGCTTGATTTTGAAGGTTGGATGCAACGCCACGTTCAAATCGATGCGATGACTCAGTATGCAAGCCATGACTTCTAGCTCGCCCTGCTATTTTTATTGGATCAAAATATGCACTTTCTAGAAAGATATTTTGTGTCGTATCAGTAACTGCACTAGACTCACCGCCCATAATACCAGCAAGCGCAAGTGGAACTTTTTTATCGGCTATAACCAGATCTTTTGTATTTAATTTGATTTTTTGCCCATCTAACAGGGTTAAGCTTTCCTTGTTAGTTGCATAGCGCACAATAATTTCTGAATTCAACTTATCCAGATCAAATGCATGCATGGGTTGTCCTAGCTCTAACAACACATAGTTTGTTACATCAACTACTGAGCTGATGCTTCTAAGACCACTACGTCGTAATTTTTCAACCATCCACAGCGGTGTTTTAGCTTGTGCATTGATATTTTTAATGATTAAACAAGAATAATGAGGACAAGCTTGCTGTGCCTTAATTGTTACGTTTAGCAAGTCCTTGTGCATTGCCGTTATTTTTTTAGTGTTAACTTTGGTCACGTTGAGGCTGTTTAAAACACCCACTTCACGGGCTATTCCTTGCAAACTTAAACAATCGCCTCGATTTGGAGTTAGATCGACATCAAATGTCATATCGTCTAAATTCAGGTAGTCTCTAATACTTTCACCAACGGGAGCATCATTTGGTAACAGCATTAATCCATCAGCCTCATCGGCTATTCCAAGCTCAGTTTCAGAACAAAGCATTCCATGAGAGGCAATGCCGCGTAATTTACCCTTTTTAATTTTAGTGCCACCGGGTAATATTGCACCAATAAGCGCTGCCGGTACTTTTGCGCCTTGAGCAACATTTGCTGCACCACAAACGATAGATAATGGCTCGTCAGTTCCTATGTTGACACTGCAAACTCGCAATTTATCAGCATCGGGATGTGGCGTAACTTCAAGAACCTCGGCAACAACAACTTTAGAAAAAACACCCGCAACGGGATCAATCGAGTCTACTTCAAGTCCAGCCATTGTTAATTGATGCGATAATTCCTCGGTAGTTATCTTAGGATTAACCCACTCTCTTAACCATTGTTCACTAAATTTCATTTTTAATTCCTGTTACTCGGTTTTTTTATATTCAGCCAAATTAAATTCTTAAATATTTGTATTAAGTTTTATCTAAACTGACTTAAAAACCGTAAATCGTTTTCAAAAAATAAACGCAAATCATTTACGCCATATCGAATCATCGACAAACGCTCAACCCCCATTCCAAAAGCAAAACCAGTGTACTTCTCAGTATCAATATTAACGTGTGAAAAAACATTGGGATGTACCATGCCGCAACCTAAAACCTCAATCCAACCTGTTTGGCTACAGACTCGACAACCATCCCCTCCACACATAACACACTGAATATCAACTTCAGCAGAAGGCTCGGTAAAAGGAAAATAAGATGGACGAAAGCGTACTGCAAGATCTTTTTGTTCAAAAAAATGTTGCAAGAAATCAATGATAATGCCTTTTAGATCCGCAAATGTTACCGAATCATCAACCATCAGCCCTTCGACTTGATGAAACATAGGTGTATGCGTTAGATCCGAATCACAACGATATACTCTACCGGGAGCAATTAATCTTAATGGTGGTTTTTGCGTTTCTAAGGCTCGAATTTGTACTGGTGAGGTATGAGTACGCAATAATAATTTATTATCAAAATAAAATGTATCATGCATAGCCCTAGCAGGATGCGTTTCAGGAATATTTAACGCTTCAAAATTATGAAAATCATCTTCTATTTCAGGCCCTTGTTCAATACTAAATCCCATAGCTGAAAATAATTCTTGAATGCGATTCATTGTAATAGTAACAGGGTGTAGTCCACCAGCAGATTCTCGACGACCAGGCAATGTAACATCGAGCCGTTCTTGTGCCAGTTGTGCATTTAGAGATTCATTTTGAAGAAATTCTTTACGCTCGGTAATACTCTGTTGTACTGCTTGCTTGGCTTTATTAATTAACTGACCAGCAGCAGGACGCTCTTTTGCTGAGATTTTTCCCAGTAATTTCATTCGTTCAGTAATCTGGCCTTTTTTGCCTAAGTATTTTACCCGAATGTCATCTAATATCACTAAATCGGCACTTTCGGTAATCTCTAGCCCTGCGTTTTTTACCAGCTCATCAAGTTCTTGTTGCACAATATAAACTCATCTCATTTTATGTGTTTTTCTAATAAAAAAGGGAAGACCATTGGCCTTCCCCATTTGATACCTAATAATTTTGTAGTATTCAGTTATAAAATACTAAAGAATCATTATAATTATTATGACAAACTTGCTTTTGCTTTTTCAGCTAATGCTGCAAAACCTGCTTTATCATAGACAGCAATGTCGGCTAGGACTTTACGATCGATACCAATGGCGGCCTTTTTAAGACCATTCATAAATCGACTATAAGTAATACCGCACTCTCTTGATGCAGCATTAATTCGTGCAATCCATAATGCGCGAAATTGACGTTTTCTCTGACGACGATCACGGTAAGCATATTGTCCTGCTTTGGTGACGGCCTGCTTAGCAACACGATAAACGTTTTTGCGACGTCCTCGATAACCTTTTGCTAATTTTAAAATTTTCTTGTGTCTGGCGTGTGCTGTGACACCGCGTTTTACTCTTGGCATAATACTATCCTCAGAATATCTTAATTAATTTATACAAAAGGCAACATTCGACGTACCATTCGTACATCAACGCTAGCGATCATTTCACCGGCACGTAACTGACGTTTACGTTTGGTGGATTTTTTGGTTAAGATATGTCTAAGATGAGACTGTTTTCGCTTAAAACCACCTGAAGCAGTCTTACGAAAACGCTTTGCAGCACCTCGATTGGTTTTCATTTTTGGCATGTTAATACTCCGCATTTCTATTTTACATTTAATTAAATACGCTTTTCGACAGACAATCTGTGGCAGCCAATACCACGACGGACTGTAGCGTACGTCTACTACTTACTACTTTTTTTGGGGCCTATCACCATTACCATTTGGCGACCTTCCATTTTAGGATATTGTTCAACACTGCCATATTCCAGCAGGTCTTTTTCTACCCTTTTTAGAAGATCACGTCCTAATTCTTGGTGTGCCATTTCACGACCACGGAACCGCAGTGTTACTTTAGCTTTATCCCCATTATTGAGAAAGCGAGTCAGGTTGCGTAGTTTTACCTGATAATCGCCTACTTCCGTCCCCGGACGAAACTTTACTTCCTTAATGTGAATCTGTTTCTGCTTTTTCTTTGCAGCATGCTTTCGCTTATTTTCTTCAAACACGAATTTGCCGTAATCCATAATCCGGCAAACTGGTGGTTTAGCATCTGGAGAAACTTCCACTAAATCCATATCAACTTCGTCAGCACGATTGAGTGCGTCAGTCTTCGATAAAATACCCAGTTGATTTCCTTTACTATCAATGACACGCAACTCACTCGATATAATTTCCTCGTTCATGCGCGTTTTTTTCTCTGCAGCGATAGTTTTAATCCTCCAAATTTCTAAATAGTCTAATTAATAAGGCCGCGGTGTACGACATCGTTTGTGAGTCTCTCGATAAATTCCTCTAAAGGAATTGCACCGATATCATCACCACCTCGTACACGCACGGCCACTGTTGATTGTTCTACTTCCCGATCGCCCACTACGAGCAGATACGGAATTTTTTGTAGCGTATGTTCGCGAATTTTAAAGCCAATTTTCTCATTTCTCAAGTCCGAATTCACTCTAAATCCTTTATTTTTCAATGTTTCGACGATTTTGTTGACATATTCGGCCTGATTATCAGTAATATTAAGAATTACGACTTGAATGGGGGCTAACCACACTGGAAAAGCGCCTGCATGGTGTTCAATTAAAATACCAATAAAGCGTTCCAATGAACCCAAAATAGCGCGATGCAACATGACAGGAACGTATTTATGTCCATCTTCAGAGACATAATTGGCATCCAATCTACCCGGCATGGAGAAATCGACTTGAATCGTTCCACATTGCCAAACCCGTTCTAAACAGTCACGTAATGAAAATTCGATTTTAGGACCATAAAAAGCGCCTTCACCAGGTTGCAGTTCCCATTCGATATTTTTATTATCCAATGCCACTTTTAAAGCTTGCTCAGCTTTATCCCAATCTTCTTCTGAGCCAACACGTTTTTCAGGTCGAGTTGATAATTTAATAATTATATCGGTAAAGCCAAAATCCGCGTATACAGAATACAATAAGTCGATAAAACTTGATACTTCATCTTGGATTTGATCTTCAGTGCAAAAAATATGAGCATCATCTTGAGTAAAAGCACGGACTCGCATTAAACCGTGTAGAGTTCCAGATGGTTCATTACGATGACATGAACCAAATTCTGCCATTCTCAATGGTAAATCACGATAACTTTTTAAACCTTGATTAAATATTTGCACGTGACACGGGCAGTTCATGGGTTTTACGGCAAACTCTCTATTCTCTGAATTTGTGGTAAACATATCATCACGAAATTTTTCCCAATGCCCCGATTTTTCCCACAAGACTCTATCCACTAAATGTGGCGTATTCACTTCTTGATAATCGTGTAAGCGCAATATTTCTCGAATATAACTGGCTACTTGTTGATAAACTACCCAACCATTGTTATGCCAAAAAACCATACCCGGTGCTTCTTCTTGAGTATGAAAAAGATCCAACTTACGTCCAAGCTTACGATGATCACGTTTTTCAGCTTCTTCTAAACGGTGTAAATAGTGCTTTAACTGCTTTTTATCTGGCCAAGCTGTGCCATAAACGCGGGTTAGCATCTCATTATTGGAATCACCACGCCAATATGCACCGGCAACTTTCATTAACTTAAATGCTTTTAGTTTGCTAGTAGATGGAACATGCGGCCCACGACATAAATCAATAAAATCGCCCTGTTGGTATAAGGATAATTCTTGATCGACAGGAATAGACTCTATTATTTCTGCTTTATAGACTTCACCAATATTTTTAAAGAATCCGACAGCCTCATCTCGGCTCGTCACTTGGCGAGTAACGGTTATATTTTGTTTAACCAATTCTGCCATTTTCTTTTCAATTTTAACTAAGTCGTCTTCAGTAAATCCCTTTTTATAAGCAAAATCGTAATAAAAACCATTATCAATAACCGGACCTATTGTAACTTGAGCATCGGGATATAGCGTTTTAACAGCTTGAGCCAGCAAATGAGCAGTAGAATGGCGAATAATCTCAAGACCATCATCATCTTTTTCTGTGATTATTCCAATACTGGCATCACTATCGATTAAGTATGAGGTATCAACTAGCTTATCATTAACCTTTCCTGCTAATGCCGCCTTAGCAAGGCCTGGACCTATATCTGCGGCAATGTCATGTATTGAAATGGGATTAAAATAGTCACGCTGTGACCCATCAGGTAATGTAATAGTAGGCATTTTAGTTCCTGTTAACCAGTGGTGATCCAAACGAGAGACCACATGCAGGTTTTGATTTTAAATTATTCGTTTGTAGTATCACTTTAACAGAAAACTACTATTAAACCAATTTTCAATATTAAAAAATTAGAATATCAATAATGTTCCGGTAATTTTTCATTAATCACAATACGTCGATCAACATTACTAATATACCCGCCAAAAGTGAGATCTTTTAATATACGGGCAACCATTTCTCGCGAAGCTCCAACCCTATTAGCAATATCCTGTTGGGTTAGTTTATCTTTAATAACCTGCTTTTCACCCTCTTTTTCAGATAAACTAATTAAAGTTTTTGCAACTCGACCATAGACATCCATTAATGCCAAACTTCGTACATTATCGGTCAAATTTCGTATTCGCTGGGATAAAACTTTAATTAAGCCAAGAGCAATTTTAGGATTAGATTCCAAAAAACTCTCAAATTCAACTTTTGCAACAATCTTAAAAATTGATTTTTCAGTCGTCATCACGGATGCTGAACGCTTAGAATTATCAATAAGTGCCATTTCACCAAAATATTCACCTGATGTATGATTATTAACAATAATTTCTTTACCATTTTCATCACTTAAATAAACTTTAACTTTCCCAGACTCTATAAAATAAAGTGAATCAGTGCTATCTCCTTCATTAATGATAATAGTATTTTTTGGGTATGTTCTTCTTGAAGCATGTGCATGTAAATCAGACAAAGTTGATTTATCTAAACCGTTGAAAAAAGGAATTTCATTTAACATTAATCTACCTGTAGAAATATTAGTTTTATAGTTATACATCTATTGTTTATTACTTTTAGTATTATTTATTGTACATAATATCAATTATAGACGACAAAGCCTTGTAAACTTAAATAAATATTAGTTATGAAATTACAAAAAATACACTAAAATGCAAGCAATTTTTAAATCAATAATACTTGGAAGCATTGTAGCAACAATTGGCTTATTGAGCTTTTGGCTTGTTCCAGGCTACGATCTCGAAGAAAATTTGGGATTAGAACTTTTATTTAAAGTTCGCGGTAGTAGACCCGCTCCAGACAATGTCGTTATTATTGCCATCGATAAAGTTGCATCCGACTATTATCAACTACCTAATATACCTGCAAAATGGCCTCGGCAATTACATACACAATTAATCGAGATATTAGCTTCCAAACAAGCAACAGTAATCGCTATTGATATCTTCTTTAAAGACGCTAAAGATAAAACCAATGATCAATTATTTGCTAACGCGATTAAAAAATCCAACAACGTGGTTTTGTTTACACATTTAAAACGAGAGCTATTAAATGAATTTGGAACAACCCCCCGAACACAAGCTGCCGAACTATTTAATATTGAACGATTAATTTATCCAACTCCAGTAATTGCGCAAGCATCAAAAGCACTCGCACCATTTGCTTTACCAAAATATCCCGCTAAAGTTTCAAAATTTTGGACATTTAGAATACCCGCCGGTGAAATTGCTACATTGCCTGTTGTTGTATTACAGTTATTATTATCACAACATAAAAACTTCATAGCTAATTTGCGTTTACTTGAAAAAATTAACAACATAACTTTTCCACGTCTTAACTCAAACTCATCAAACCAAGCTATAACTAAATTTATTTCGGATATGAAAGATTGGAGTAAGCAAAATAAAAGTAGTATTACAGAAATAGTGAATGCTCTCTATTCAGGGCATTATAATGCATACTTTGATCAAAACAATAAAAAACTATTATTACAATTTTTTAATTTGTATAACGCTTATAATCAACATTACCTAAATTTTATTGGCCCGCCCCGTTCAATTACAACCATAACTTATGACGCGGTACTCAATAATAAATTACCTACGAACTTTTCATTTAAAAACAAAGTGGTGTTTATAGGTTTCTCTGAAAGAATACAACCAGAACAAATCGATAATTTTAATACAGTTTTTTCACAAAAAAATGGCGTTGATTTAAGTGGAGTTGAAATTGGAGCAACAGCTTTTAGTAACTTACATGATCTTAATAGCATCACAACTTTAAACCATATTAACTATTTACTATTAATTGCAATATTTGGCTTTTTAGCTGCTTTTATTGCCAGAACATTATCAAGTGTTAGCGCAATTTTTACATTAATGGTCATTAGCCTAAGTTATTTTGGGCTTAGTTATTATTTATTTAATACTTATAGTCTTTGGCTACCAATAATAATTCCACTCTTCGTACTTATGCCCTTATCATTATTTAGTTCAATTGGGTGGCAATTTATTGAGACCAACAAAGAACGAAACCAAATAAGAAAAGCATTTGGATTTTATTTACCAGACTCAGTCGTCAACGAACTTGCAAAGAAAAAAGCGACTGTTCAAAACAGTCAAAACTTAGTTTACGGTATTTGTATGGCTACTGATGCAGAGCACTATACATCAATGTCTGAAAACCTAACCCCCAATACACTAAGCGTATTAATCAATAAATATTATGAAATACTATTTAATCCTGTACGTTCAAATCAAGGAATAATATCCGATGTGGTTGGTGATGCGATGTTGGCAATTTGGACGGCTCATAATCCAAATCAATCTTTAAGACAAAATGCATGTTATGCAGCCATTGAAGTGCAACATAATTTGTTAAAATTACAACAAAAAAAAGAACAATATGCTCTAACTACCCGAATAGGCCTGCATTCAGGAAATATTGTTATTGGGAACGTTGGCGCTATCGATCACTACGAGTACCGTGCTGTGGGTGATATTGTTAATACCACTAATAGAATTCAAGGACTAAATAAACATTTACAAACTAAAATTATAGCTTCACATGATACTATACGCGACATTCCAAATTTATTAATTAGAGAATTAGGAAATTTTAAACTCGCTGGAAAATCTAAAGATATTAATTTATACGAAATTATTGATTTCAAATCAAATTCGACCCCAGAAATAAAACAACTCATTATTAATTTTAAATCCGCGCTTTGTGATTTTAAAATAGGTAACGTAGAACTAGCATTACAAAAATTTAATGTTCTACTTGAAATTTTTCCAACGGATGGACCGAGTCATTTTTATAAAAACTACTGTGAATGCATTATAAATGATAAGTCTTATGTTAAATCTTTATGGACAGGAGTCATTAGTATGAAACAAAAATAAATTAATCGAGTAATTTAGATCGAATAACATGACAGCCATATTCGCATTACCTTATTTTTTATGTATAAACATTATTTCAACAACAACTTGAGTTTAAATGCAAACCGGTTCATTATCCAAAAGAAAAAATAAAAAAGCATATTATTATAATAAAAATATACGCGAATACGGAGGTGTCCGGTAATGACACGGACAAAGGTTGTTAAAAGATTAATCGCACTATCGTTACTATTATTACTATCAATAAATTTACATATAAGCGCAAAAGAATGTTCACCTTGGGTTGCTAAAGCAATATCAATTCAAGGAAATGTAGAAAAACGCTCATTTTCAAATAAAAAATCATCTGAGTGGTTGCCCATAAAGCGTGATGACGAATTGTGTGCTGGAGAAATTGTTCGTGTTAAACAAAATAGTCGCGCTGCCTTAATATTAAGAAATGATACTATTTTACGATTGAATCAAAATACAACTATGACGTTATCTGGATTCTCTGATGAGCAGTCGAACTGGATTAACCTTGAAAAAGGTATTGCACATTTTATTGCACGCATTAAACAATCCTTTAAAGTCATTACACCATTCGTGAATGCTGCTGTTGAAGGAACGGAATTTGTGATCAGTGTGAATTCAACACAATCAGAAGTGACTGTTTTTGAAGGAATTGTAAGGGCTAAAAATAAATTAGGCGAGATAACCTTAACTGGCGGTCAAACAGCAATTGCTACTAAAACGACACCACCAACGGTTATTATAAAAATTAACCCACGCAATGCTGTTCAATGGTCACTCTATTACCCTGCAATCATAAATTATAAAAACATCCAATTCGACAATGATGAATATAATTATAAGAATAAATCTATAATTGAAAAATCAGTTATTGAAGCCCAAAAAGGTAATATTGTGAACGCTATAGCATTAATAGATCTTATTGAAACGACTCCTAAAAATACCGCATTGCAAATTTACAAAGCAACACTTTATTTATCAGTTGGAAGAACATCTTTATCCCAAGAAATAATATTATCAACATTAAAAATTCAAGCTCATAACCCTCAAGCGATTGCCCTACAATCAATTATAGCAACCGTGCAAAATAACAAGATTAAGGCATTAAAATTAGCGAAACAAGCCTCAAGTATTGCCCCAAGTGCATACCAACCTGCAATGGCATTATCTTATGCTTATCAAAGCATGTTTGATATTGATAGCGCATTATCAACTATTCAGTCATCAATTAAAAAAAATAATGATAATGCGCTACTGTGGACTCGTTTATCAGAGTTAAACTTAATGAAGGGCAATTTAGATAATGCCTTAATTTCAGCTAAAAAAGCCATTATATTAAACCCCAAGCTTTCAAAAACACAAACAACTTTGGGTTTTGCCTATTTGAGCCAAGTTAAAATTAATCAGGCTAAAAAATCATTTAAAAAGGCCATTAACATTGACGATACGGATCCATTATCACACTTAGGTCTAGGTTTAGCTATTATCCACCTAGGAAAACTTTCACTAGGCAGGCAACATATAGAATTTGCAGCAACATTAGATCCCAATAATGCACTAATTCGTAGTTATCTAGGCAAAGCTTATTATGAAGAAAAAAGAGAACAGCTTGCAACAACTCAATTTGATATGGCAAAAAATTTAGATCCGCTTGATCCAACAGCTTACTTTTATAGTGCTATACAAAAACAGAGCCTTAATCGCCCAGTTGAAGCATTATTTGATTTAGATAAATCTATCGAGCTAAATAACAACAGAGCAATATATCGATCATCATTTCTACTCGATCAAGATGAGGCTGCTAGAAGTGTAAGTCTAGCACGAATATATAGTGATATAGGATTTGATGATTTAGCATTACGCGAAGGTTGGAAATCTACGATAAATGATCCTACTAATAACTCAGCCCATCGATTTTTAGCCGATAGTTATTCAAATTTACCAAAGCAAGATATAGCTCGAGTAAGTGAGTTATTGCAAGCTCAGCTTTTACAAGCTTTAAACTTAAACCCCATACAACCACAACTTGCATTTAGCAATTTAGGAATACTAAATGGTACTGGTCCATCAGAAAGTGCATTCTCAGAATATAATCAAATGTTTACGAGGAACAACATTAACTTTCAATTAAATGCAATTCTAGGTGCACAAAATACTATAGGAAATGATTTTGTAATATCAGGATTAAAGAATTTAGTATCGTACAGCTTTGGTCAATTTCACTATAAAACTAAAGGGTATCGACCTAATAATGATTTAACTCATGATATCTATAATGCTTTCATACAATTTCAAGCAACTACTAATTTTAATATCCAATTTGAAAATCGAATTAGAAAAACAGCATCGGGAGATCTTCAACAAACATTTGATCTTAATAATTATAAAGAAAATAAACGCAGAGATATTAAAACTGAAACAAACCGGTTTGGATTTAAGTACAAATCTACAATTGATCAAACGCTAATTGCCTCGTTTATAAATAATGAACGAACAATAACAGAATCTGATTTTAGTATTATACCCGGACCACCATTTGACGTAAAAAATACTGCGACCGCCAATAATGATCTAAGTGGTAAATCAAGAGAGGTACAATATATTTATAATCCAAGTTTTATAAAAATGATTTTTGGATTCAGTAATATAAATTTAAAACACACAGAAGATAGAAATTTAATCCAATCAATTCTTCCTCCTGGACCATCTGCTACAACTTCTAACCCATCTTCATTAAATAAAGATGCGATATATTCCACAGCATATTTATATTTTAATATTACCTCATTTGAGAATGCTCTAGTTACGCTTGGTTTTTCATATGATGATTATAAAATTGTAAAATATAAAAATAAAAAATTAAACCCAAAGCTTGGCATACAGTATAAATTTAATCCAAATACACTTTTGAGAGTTGCGGCCTTATCTTCAGTTAAAAGACCCATTACAACGAATCAAACAATTGAACCTACTAATATTTTAGGATTTAATCAATTTTACGATGATCTTAGAGGTGCAGAAATTACTAGTTATGGGGTTGCATTGGATCATACTTTCTCAAAATATATTAAAGCGAGTATTTCTCCTGGTTGGCGCTCACTAAATGTCCCAGTATTTATAAATAGTAATAGTGATTCTTTTGATCACTATGATGAACAAACAGTTAATAGCTTTATAAGCTATATAATTAATAAACACCTGTCATTTTCAATAAAATATAATACTGAACTATTAGAACGCTCAGCAAGTAACGTAGATTCATCACAACCATTAAAATTAAGAACATCTCAAATTCCTATATCATTGAATTATTCAAATCCTAATGGAATAAGTTTTTATATGAGTTCGATTAATATTGACCAAGTATACAAAGACAATATTTCAATTACTCAATCTGAAAATTTTTGGACTACAAATTTTTCACTATCTTATCGTCTATCTAAGAGAGCAGGGATTCTTTCTTTAGGTATTAACAATATTTTTGATCAAAACTTCAATTTTTATGGAGTCAATTTTACAGGAGAACCTAAACTAGCACAATATCTTCCAGAACGTTCAGTTAACATACGAATTAATACAACTTTCTAATTTAATTAAATAAAAAACAAATATAAACCTAAAGGAGAATCTAAATGAATAACGATAATTCAACAATCATTAAACAAGAAATTATAAAAATGATCCCACAATCAATTTTAGCAATAATATTAACAGTTGCACTAGGTTTTGGATATTTTGTATCTTTGGTCAAAATACCAGTAGATGCAGTACCTGCTGGAGTACAAAAAGGACATATCAGCCAATCTAACTTTATACATACATCTTTAAAAAAAGTAACAAGTGATAACACTAATGAAATATGTCATTACTATGCCTTAGCAGATGACCTAGCCAGTTGTTACAATGTAGCTCCATTACTAGGATATTGCATCACTCCAGCGTCTCCAGGAGCGTGTTAATAACAAGATCTTCATCAAAAAAACCGGTTTTACCGGTTTTTTTTGTGTTTAATTTAACATATAAGAAAATCACTAAGGGTATAAAGAAATGGTAGTCGCGAGTGGATTCGAACCACCGACCCCCACCATGTCAAGGTGGTGCTCTAACCAACTGAGCTACGCAGCC
>UOFS01000026.1_pt1 | contig 43922 bp, 43 predicted proteins | sample 1989581 | NCBI WGS metagenome assembly UOFS01 (sample SAMEA4712198, study PRJEB27164) | hydrothermal vent metagenome | biome: marine basaltic hydrothermal vent biome; feature: marine hydrothermal vent; material: mineral | place: Pacific Ocean | collected 2011-06-14/2011-07-23 | depth 1691 m | reverse complement strand
TATCTGAGAAATTTTCATCAATAAACTTCGGTATTAATTTTTAAACAGTAATACTGTGCCATCCTACAATGTTGTAGGCTGGGTAGTTAAAAGCTTGAGGGTCTGTGTAGTAGAACTAGGTTCAAGTCAAGAGGTCAAAGCTCATAATCGTTGATATTTGACGTTTTAAATTTTATTCTCGTGTACTCAAACGCATACATTTAACCATATAAAATAAAAGTGCAACCAATTTTGTATTCTATAATTTTATCCCCCTAATTTTTTCTTATTCCAAATCTCGCAAATCCCGCCTTGTTACTATTTCATGGAGTCTGACCCTTTGATTTCCTTTGATTTCCTTTGATTCGCTTTATATTTCTTTGATTTTCATGTGAAATTTAGGGGATTTTTAATAGGCTATACTATACAGTAGATTGATATTTGGAAGAGAGGTTTAGAGTAAAAGAACATGACACTTTATGCTGTTTTACATCGCATGTTTAAGTGGTTGTTGATTGTGAGTAGTCTGTTGTTTGTTTATGGGTATTTTACAAAAGATATTTTACCGAATGCCGATTATTATGATTTGTCGCAGTTAAACGAACCAATTCAAACGGCTACTAATACTGAGGATTTTTCTGTTGAGGTGAATGATCAAACGTATATAATAAAACCAAAGTTTGATTATACTTTAGAGGGTGTCATTGTTAGCTATCATGATGCAGATGCTTTTATTGATATCTCACATCATGATAAATGGAAAGATTTTATTAATCTGCGCGATTTATGTGTTGTGTGGGGTGATAATGTTAGTACTGGCATCTACAAAAATATGGACTTTAGTAATGATAGTTGGACTTGTTGGGCGAGTTGGCCAGACAGGGAAACTGGACGTATTTTTTCAATGACGCAATTATCCAATAATCATATTTTATCTCATCAAGACGATATTAATGGTCGGTTAATGCAGTCAAAACCGGGTGATCATATTCGCCTGAGTGGTTATTTGGCAGAATACAGCAATCCTAGTAACGGATTTAACCGTGGGACAAGTACGAATCGAAATGATACTGGTAATGGCGCTTGTGAAACCATTTATTTGAATGAATTTGAGATCATTAAGCAAGCGAACCCTACTATCCGCCAAATTTACGCGATATCAATTTGGCTATTATTTATTTCGCTAATGGGATATATCGTCACTTTTTTCAAAGCGCCTACTATGTTTAAAAATTAAACCTCGCTAAAGATTTGTTGCTTATTAATATGTATACTCGTTTTGGTTTTTTATGCAGTTAAACTTGATCACACAGTGGCTACTGTAATAAATAATTTATTTGGTGCATCATAAAAAGATTTAAAATCAAAATTTTCGTAAAATTTAACAGCTCCTTCTTTTGCGTCAACGATAATTATTGGGAATGCAACGACATCACTCGCAGTAAGTAGTTTCTTTAAGGCATCAATTAATAACCACTCACCATAACCGCATTTAAAATTCCACCCAGTGTAAAATAATTTTTTTTTAACCATAACATCTTTTAAATTTAACAATATATCGTTATAGAGCTTATAAATATCGTTTTAACCGAATTAAATGTTTCAATTGAATAATTAAAATCCATATCGATTTAACTTTTATTAGTATAAAAAATAACGACATATGTACTTCTTTTGAATAGTTGTTGTTGCAAGTTTTTGCTTAACAGGGCAAACTACAATTTCACAAATCAGAATGATACGTTTTATAAAATTACAGTAATAAATATCATTTTGGACTTGTCGAACATCAAGGATCGATCATCAGGCTATACTATATAATAGCCCACGCGTTTGTAACAGATTATGGATGATAGTAGAGATATACACATTTTAAATACGTGTATTCAAAATTTTGTTTTATAGTTTGTAAAACAAAATACGTTAAAAGGTTACTAGTGATAACCGCTTGTAACAGCATTGATGGGTTATGGTTGGCGCTCGGGGGGGTAAGCTGGATCAAAATTCTGAGATGATGTTACAGGTAGTTGTCACTGTTTTAACTTCTAGCAGTTGTTAGCATCCGAGTCAAATTCCCCGTATTTAAAATTATCTAAATTTCGTTATTTTATTTTAATTATTCAAAGCAAAATCAACATATTTTAATTTCTAAAATCCGTTAGAATAATACTTATGACTAAAGTATTAGAGATTAATAAGCTCAGCAAAAAGTATAACAATGAGACAGTTGTGAATGGTATTTCATTCTCAATCAACGAAGGGATTTGTTTTGGGCTGCTCGGACCCAATGGTGCCGGTAAAACCACCACAATAGAAATTATCGAAGGTATAACGCCGGCCAATGCTGGTGAGATTTTATATTACGGAAATAAAATTGATAAAAAGTTTAAACAAGAATCGGGCATTCAGTTTCAATCGACAGCGTTGCAAGAATTTTTAACAGTGAAAGAAACACTCATGCTGTTTAAAAATCTATATAAAAATACCAGCGATCTTGACGAGCTAATTTCATTATGTTCACTGGGCGAATATTTAGACCACGATAACCAAAAATTATCAGGCGGACAACGGCAACGACTATTATTGGCAATTGCATTAATTAATGATCCAAAAATTATATTTTTAGATGAACCAACGACTGGATTAGATCCTCAAGCACGACGAAATTTTTGGGATTTAGTGCAAGCGATTAAAGCAAAAAATAAAACCATTGTTTTAACGACACATTACATGGAAGAAGCTTCTTATTTATGTGATGAAATTATAATAATGGACAAAGGTAATATTATTGCACAGGGCACGCCACGTGATTTATTAAATGAACATTTTGATGACACTTTATTACAAATACCACGGCAAGATTTTACTCTTGATGCAAAACAGCATAATTTAAAGATTTCTAATAATGATGAATTTACTACGATACATACTGATAATGTGCATCAAACAATATTACTATTAGAACGTGAACAAGTCAGTTTATCGCATTTAGAAATTCGATCGCGTAATCTCGATGATTTGTTTATTGAGCTTACCGGAAAACAACTTTAATATTATTATGAAACGATTTTTAGCGGTATTTCACGCGCGCAACATTGAATTTATTCGAGATAAAACTGCCTTGGCATGGAGTGTTTTATTACCGTTTTTTTTAGTATTTGGTTTTGCTTTTATTTTTGACGATGGTGCTACCGATGCTTATAAAGTCGCTGTGTATGGTGACTATAAAACGTCGCAAGATCCATTTTACAAATTAAAACACATTGAGTTTATTCCGGTTACCGATTTAGACAAGGCAATTAATAAAGTTCGTCATCATCAAATCGACATGGTAATTAATACACGCGAAAATAATATTTATTGGATTAACACACAGTCACCCAACGGTTATTTAATTGAACGTTTAATGTGGTCTTCACGTAGCAATAACGATACACAACAAGCTAAACGCCAAACAGTTAATGGCCGTGAAATACGTTATATCGATTGGGTATTGCCGGGAATCTTGGGCATGAATATGATGTTTGGTTGTTTATTTGGTGTTGGTTATGTGTTGGTACGTTACCGTAAAAATGGCGTTTTAAAACGCTTAAAGGCAACACCCTTAACCGCATTTGAATTTTTATGGGCACAAGTTTTATCCCGTTTATTATTAATTATGGTTGTTTCCAGTGGTGTTTTTATGGTGAGTGACTGGGTGTTTGACATTTATGTCATGGGATCTTATCTAGCAATATTTTTGGTGTTTGCACTAGGAACTATTTCACTGATTTCACTTGGGCTTATGATGGCAACACGAATTAAGAGTGAAGAATTGGCTAACGGCGTACTTAATTTAATGTCATTTCCAATGATGATTTTGTCTGGAGTGTGGTTTTCTTTAGAAGGCGCACACCCCTATATCATAGCGTTCTCCAAACTATTACCGTTAACCCATATGTTGGATGCCGTTCGCGCTATTATGATCGACGGTGCCAGCTTACTCGAGGTGAGCAATCAAATAATTATTCTTGCCGTAATGAGTGTTGTTTTTTTAGTTATCGGCACAATTGCCTTTAAATGGGATTAATATCGTTTATAATTGATACATAAGCCTATTTTAAAAGAGTGAGGATTTACTAATATGTTAATGGCGACCGGTCAGCACGATGCACAAGCAACCGACAAAATGCGAGTAGCAGGAAAAATTGCAGCGCAGGCTTTAGAAATGATTGCGCAGTATGTAAAACCTGGGGTGACCAGTGATTACTTGGACAGCTTAATACACGATTTTATTATTGACAATAATGCCAATGCCGCTTGCTTAGGATATAACGGTTACCCAAAAACAACTTGTATATCAATCAACGAGGTCGTGTGTCACGGTATTCCAAAAAACAAAAAATTAAAAAACGGTGATATTTTAAATATTGATCTAGTCGTTGAAAAAGACGGCTACCATGGTGATACCAGCAAAATGTTTATTGCCGGAGAAGCATCAAAAGTTGCAAAACGATTAGTGCGAGTAACACAAGAAAGTTTGTATCTGGGTATTAAACAAGTTAAACCCGGTGCCACCTTAGGTGATATTGGTTTTGTTATTGAAGAACACGCCTTAGCGCATGGCTATACTGTAGTAGAAGATTTTTGTGGGCATGGCATAGGTACTAAGATGCACGAGCAACCAAACGTGTTGCACTATGGTGAGCGCGGTGAAGGAAAAATTTTAACACCGGGTATGACATTCACTATTGAACCAATGCTTAATGTGGGTAAAAAAGACGTTAAAGTTTTAGCTGATAACTGGACAGCCGTAACAAAAGATCGACAACTCTCGGCACAGTGGGAACACACCATTTTAGTAACCGATAGTGGTTATGAGGTGTTAACAAAACGCGCAAAAGAAACTATATAAAATTTTTTTATTGATATACAACTTATATTTAAGTGTTAAACTCAATCTAAGATTTAAAATTTTTTAGAATTAATCTTTACGATTTTTGTGCATTCAAGTACATTTCCTCAATAACTTTTCTGTAGATGACTCAAACTGTGACTGAATTCCGCGCTAACCGGAACCAGTTAGTCTATTCATTAAGTCTGAATCGGATAAAGTGGTTATCCGGTAAATGAAAAATAATCATTTATTTGTAATAATATTTACCATCTCATTTAACTAGCAATCAAAACATTTAAAGATGTCAAACAGACGCAGGCGGGTATCCAGTTCAGTTTTAAAAATTAAAAAAATTATAACGGTGTTTTTTCTGGGAGCCAAAGTGTGGATGATTAGTAATTTGAGACAGTAATGTTGTTCTTTTAATTATGCATGTTGGAGGCTATATGTTTATAGGAATACCAAGGGAAAATAAAAAATTAGAAACTCGAGTTGCAGCAACACCAGACTCTGTTAGAAAAATGTGTGATCGAGGATTTAATGTCATCATTGAAGAATCTGCCGGACTAGAATCGCATTTCACTGATGATGCCTATAAAGATGCTGGCGCAGATATTGTTGATAAAAGCGATGCGTTATCTGCAGATGTAGTTTGTAAAATTCATAAGCCTGAACACGACGAAATAGATAATATGAAAAAAGGCTCGGTACTGTTGAGCTTTCTTGATATTTGTAATGACGATGGAACCTTCAACCGTCTGGCCGATGCCGGCATTAATTCACTCGCACTCGAAATGATACCGCGCATCTCACGCGCACAAAGTATGGATGCATTATCTTCACAAGCTAACATCGGTGGTTATCGTGCGACACTCGAAGCCGCACATTTATACGGCCGTTTTTTACCCATGATGATGACCTCGGCTGGCTCCGCCAAACCTGCTAAAGTAATGGTGCTAGGTGCCGGTGTTGCCGGTTTGCAAGCTATTGCAACCGCTAAACGTTTGGGCTCACAAGTGTATGCCTATGATGTACGAGCCGAAGTGAAAGAACAAATAGAATCACTTGGTGCTAAATTTGTCGAACTTAAAATGCCGGAAGATGGCACCGGTGAAGGCGGTTACGCAAAAAAATTAAATCTAAGCAACCAACAACTGCAACAGGAATTATTGGCGCAGGAATTAAAATCCTTTGATATTGTGATATCAACCGCAATGATTCCATGCATGCCGGCACCTGTATTAATTACCGAAGATGCTGTTAAAGGCATGAAACAAGGTTCAGTAATTGTTGACATGGCGGCAGCTAGTGGCGGTAATTGTCCATTAACAGTAGCCGATGAAACCAATGTGCATCATGGCGTGACTATTTGTGGCACCACAAATTTTCCTGCGTTAATGCCGTCTGATGCTAGTAATTTTTATTCTCGAAACCTCATTAATTTATTATTTCTAATGCTACATGAGAAACAAGGCAAGCCTGAATTTAAAGATTATACACAGGACGAAATTACACAATTATCCTTAGTTACCTGTGAAGGAAATGTTTGTTATGAAAGGCGAATTTAATTTTAGAAATTAATATAGGAGCCAACATTTATAGCAATTTAAAAAACAAATAGCAGCAGGAGAACAGTATGTCAGAAGCAATGATTGCATTTTATATTTTTATACTCGCTTGTTTTATTGGATACATGGTGGTGTGGGGCGTTACACCATCATTACACACACCACTCATATCACTAACCAATGCCATTTCTGGCATCATCATCGTTGGTGCCATTTTAGTTGCCGGTTATTCTAATTCAGATAGCGAATACGCTGAAATAATAGGATTTATCGCTGTCACACTAGCCTCGATAAATATATTTGGTGGCTTTGTCGTTACGCAAAGGATGTTAGCGATGTTTCAAAAGAAAAAAAAGGAGGTTAAGTCATGAGCGAACAACTACCATTATTATATTTAATTTCTGCCGCACTGTTTATTTTAGGTTTAAAAGGTTTAACATCACCCGCTAGTGCGCGCAGGGGAAATTATTTCGCAATGGCTGGAATGCTATTAGCCATTACGGCCACCTTATTAAACCCAGCTGTTACTTCCTATGGCTTTATACTCGCAGGAATTGTGGTCGGTGGTGCTATTGGAACAAGCATTGCACTTAAAATAAAAATGACTGCTATGCCACAATTGGTTGCGATTCTGCATAGCTTCGTTGGCCTAGCAGCAGTGTTGGTAGCGATAGGAACCTATGCTAATCGAGCCGAGTTGGGGGCGTTAACAACCGTACTCAAATGGGAAATTTTTGCCGCTATATTAATTGGTGCCATCACTTTCACCGGCTCATTAGTTGCTTTTGGTAAACTGCAAGCCATCCTGTCACCACGCGCAGTAAGTTTTAAAGGCCGGCATATTTTAAATCTTGTTTTAGTTGTCGCGATGGTTGGTTTTGGTACAGACTTCGTTTTAAATAACAGCATGCCTTCAATGATAATCATGACCACTTGTGCTTTAGCACTAGGTTTCATGTTAGTTATCGCTATTGGTGGTGCTGATATGCCGGTGGTTGTGTCAATGTTAAACTCCTATTCAGGATGGGCTGCTGCGGCGACAGGTTTCACATTACAAAATCATTTGTTAATAATCACCGGTGCATTGGTTGGTTTTTCGGGAGCTATTTTATCCTACATCATGTCCAAAGCGATGAACCGTTCCATTGTTAGCGTTATCTTTGGTGGATTTGGAAATACGGCTAGCACTCAAGACATGGGTATGACTGGTGATCAAACAGTTAACCCTGCTGCCATCGAAGATGCTGTGTTTATGCTGGAAAATGCCAGTAATGTCATCATTGTTCCCGGTTATGGTATGGCAGTGGCGCAAGCGCAATTAGCCTTGTCCGGTTTATTAGAATCCTTAGCCGACAAAGATGTAAATGTTAGCTTTGCTATTCATCCCGTAGCGGGTCGAATGCCAGGCCACATGAACGTATTATTAGCCGAAGCCGATGTGCCGTATGATAGCGTGGTGGAAATGGACGAAATAAATCCGCGGTTTTCTGGAACTGATGTGGTGTTAATTGTCGGTGCAAATGATGTCACCAATCCGGCTGCTAAAACCGATGAAAGCAGTCCAATCTACGGCATGCCAATACTTGATGTTAACAAAGCAAAACAGGTGTTTGTTATCAAACGCAGTATGAAACCGGGTTATGCCGGCATCGATAATCAACTTTATTTTAATGATAACTGTTCGATGATTTTTGGTGACGCTAAAGAAGTTTGCGAAGGATTAGTATCGCAACTTAAAGCGGCATAATGTTACATAATATTTTGAAGTGCTTTTCGCCACCTCGGCAGTCTTGAAGCCGAGGTTCGATTAGTTTATACAAAGAGATCCCCGCTAAAAGCACGTGGGGATGACGTAGTTAGTTAAAATCCACAAAACCCTCCGCCGCCTCAGAATGCTTAGATCGCAAACTGATACTTAACAAACATCAAATAAGCAACAGGCTACAGATTAAACTGGTAAAAATGGAAGTGATTTGCGAATATATGATGAACTGGGTTGACAGTTTCATGATTATGTAGATAATTTCTAATCACGGAATTTAAGTGTTTAATTTAGAATTTATTTAGAGAAGGGCATCATGGACAAGATGATAGAAGTATTTGGCTTGCATAAAGTTTTTGGCAGGCAAACGGTGGTAAATGATATTTCATTTTCAGTTGCTAAGGGTGAAGTGCTTGGCTTCTTAGGCCCCAATGGAGCAGGTAAGTCCACCACCATGAAAATGATTTGCGGGTTTTTAACACCAAGCAAAGGTTACGCTACGGTTTGTGGCCATAATGTATTAACGGATCCTGTCGCATTAAAATCCTCCATCGGTTATTTGCCCGAGGGCGCACCGGCTTATTCTGAAATGAATGTATTGGATTTCTTAAAATTCATTGCTGAAATTCGGGGTTATACTGGCGCTCAAGCACAAGCAAAAATTGATGCGGCAATTGAAAAAGTCAATTTGCAAAGTGTGCTGTATAAAACGATTGAGACTCTATCCAAAGGGTTTAAGCGTCGTGTTGGATTAGCGCAAGCAATCTTACACAATCCACCCGTTTTAATCATGGACGAACCAACTGATGGTTTGGATCCAAATCAAAAACATGAAGTTCGTGAATTAATTCGTGAAATGGCAAAAGATAAAGCCATTATTATTTCAACTCATATATTAGAAGAAGTGCCGGCTTTATGCTCACGAGCAATTATTATTGCCGAGGGTAAATTGTTGTTTGATGATACACCAGAAAAACTTGAGGCCAGATCAGAAGTACATAATGCGGTTACTTTACGAATAGAAGGCGAAGTGCCTAGTGCCACCGGCAGTTTATTAGAGCAGTTAGATGGTGTTGAAAAAGTATCTATCTATAAAGAACAAGACACCCGTTTTGTAGTTTACCCCAAGGATGGCAAAAATATATTACATCAAGTGAGCCAGTTAGCACGAAGCCAACAGTGGGATTTGGACGAGCTGAGTGTTTCGCAAGGGCAATTAGATGAGGTTTTTCGCCGTATAACTTTGGGTGAGACAGATGGAGCTAGTGTATCAGCATGATTAATTCAACAAATGTAAAAGCCATTTTTAAGCGTGAACTAAAAAACTATTTTTCAACACCCGTTGCAGCAGTATTTTTAGTGATTTTTCTAATGCTCTCGAGTGCATTAACCTTTTATCTAGGGCAATTTTATGAACGTGGTCAAGCCGACTTGCAAGCATTTTTTGCGTTTCATCCTTGGTTGTATTTGTTTTTAATACCGGCGATATCAATGCGCTTATGGTCCGAAGAGCGTAAAACCGGCACCATTGAATTACTAATGACCTTACCCATTTCAATCTTAGATGCAGTTGTTGGTAAATATCTAGCCGCATGGTGTTTTACTACTATTGCTCTGGCATTAACCTTTCCTATATGGATAACCGTTAATTACTTGGGCAGCCCCGATAATTTGGTGATACTTGCCGGTTACATCGGTAGCTTATTAATGGCTGGAGCATTTTTAGCAGTGGGTTCGTGTATTTCAGCTATTTCAAAAAACCAAGTAATTGCCTTTGTGGTCACGGTGGTGGTGTGCTTTGGGTTTATCTTCAGTGGCTTTTCCTTAGTGCTTGATTTCTTCCAAGCTTGGATGCCACAGATTTTTATCAATGCCATCAGTTCCTTGAGTTTTTTAACACACTTTAATGATATACAACGAGGTGTTATTGATCTTAGGGATATCATATTCTTTAGTTCTTTTATTGGTTGCTGGTTATTTGCAAATATAATTTTAGTTGAAATGAAAAAAGCGGATTAAGTTAATATGGAAAACGGAAATTCAAACACAAGTTTTTTAGGCAAAAATATCTACTCTATTAGCGGCCTAGTTATTGCTGCAGTTTTAATAGTGGTGATTAATTTATTTTCAAACTTAATATTTAGCTCGGTGCGATTAGATTTAACCGAGGGTAATATTTATTCCCTATCGGACGGCACTAAAAATATTATTGATAAAATCGACGAACCTATAACCCTACGTTATTATTTTTCGAGTAAATTATTAGGTGATATACCCTCGGTTAGTAATTACGGTAAACGCGTTAAAGAGCTATTAGTTGAATATGAAAAAATCAGTGCTGGTAACATAAAACTCATTATTGTAGATCCCGAACCTTTTTCAGAGCAAGAAGATCAAGCGGTGCAATACGGCATTCAGGCACTGCCATTAGGTGACGGTCGAACCAAGGCATATTTTGGATTAATCGGTAGCAATGCGACCGATAAAGAAGCCGTTATTGCGTTTTTCCAAGCTGAGAAAGAAGATTCTCTGGAGTATGATATTACTAAATTAGTGAACCAACTCTCTGATAATAAAAAGAAAGTTGTTGGTTTAATGACATCGTTACCGATGGTCGGTGGCGCACCCAGCAACCCCATGATGCCACAAGCCGCTGCTGGTGAATGGTATATTTTAACGCAATTAAAACAGTTATTTGAAGTGCAAACGTTGGAAACCAGCGTTGAAAAAATTCCAGATAATATTGATGTACTGTTAATGGCTCACGCTAAATCGCTATCTGAAAAAACTCAATTTGCGATTGATCAATTTGTTTTAAAAGGCGGTCATCTATTGGTTTTTGTTGATCCATTCTCAGAAGCCGATGCGCCACCCGCGGCGGCACAGCAAAATCCGCAAATGGCAATGAATGCCGTGCGCGACTCTAACTTAGATAAATTATTTAAAGCATGGGGCATTGAATTAAGCGCAGGTAAAATAGTGGCTGATCGCCTTGCTGCAACACGCGTTGGTGTTAATACCGGACAAGGTGCTGTGCAGGCTGTGGAGTATATCGCTTGGTTAACCTTGCAAGCTGATAATTTTAATACTGATGATTTTGTTACCAATAGCTTAAAGACCGTGACCATGGGCAGTGCCGGTCATTTTAATATTCTGGAGGCTGCAAAAGATTCACCGGAAGCAAAATTTAATAAAACCATAACGCCATTAATTCAAACCAGTAAGACAGCAATGGAATTAGAGCAGATGCAATTTCGTTTTGGTGTTAACCCGATTGGTTTATTACAAAAATTTGTTTCGGCTGATAAGAAATTCAATATTGCTGTTCGTATTAACGGTTTAAGTCAATCTGCATTTCCCGATGGTATCGAAGGCCAAACCGATAGTATTAAACAATCAACGCAGCCAATTAATGTTATTGCGGTGGCAGATACTGATATGTTGGAAGATAAATTTTGGGTTAATATTCAAAATTTTCTGGGACAAAAAATGGCCATGCCCAGAGCGAATAACGACGCTTTCTTAATTAATGCAATCGATAATCTCAGTGGCAGCAATGATTTAATCAGCTTGCGTACACGGGGGCGTTCGAGCAAACCGTTTACCACAGTTGTGGCATTAAAGCGCGAGGCCGAGCAAAAGTTTCAAGCAAAGGAAAAAGCCTTGCAGACAAAATTAAACCAAGCCGAACAAAAATTAAATGCCCTACAGCAACAAAAACAGGGTCAAAATGCCGCAATATTAAGTCTTGAGCAGCGTAAGGAAATTGAGGATTTTAGGGCACAACAAGTTAGCACCAGAAAAGAATTGCGCGCAGTGCAACATGAGTTGGGCAAGAGCATTGAACAATTAGGTACAACGCTACGTTTTATTAACATTGCTTTAATCCCATTGCTAATAGCGGTTTTTGCAATCTTCATGGGGGTGCGTCGTTCACGTCGAACACCTGTACTTGTAACAGCTAAATAGTTGAGCTTAAAATCGCAGAATAAGAGTAGTTGAAAATGAAAAAAAATAGTGTCGTTATTTTAATTGCAATTATAGCCGTACTGACAAGCGTTTCGCTTTATATCAGTTCAAATTCCAGTAGCAATCGAAGTGAAGATGTTGCCATTGGTCAAAAAATGTTGCCAACTTTGTTTGGTAAATTAAATGATATCAATAGTTTTGAAATCAGCAATAGCTCGGGAACTATGCTTATTACTAAATCGGATGCTGGTTGGGTGATTCCATCAAAAGATAACTATCCGGCTAATGTGACTCAAATTAGAAAAAATTTAATGGAACTTGCTAACCTTGAAAAAGTAGAAGCAAAAACAAAAAAAGAAAAAAATTATTCTAAGTTAGGTGTGCAAACCAATATAGCTGCAAATAGTAAAATAACGTTAAAGACTGCAACGGGAATATTGGCAACGATTATTATTGGTAATAAAAAATCAGGGCATACTGCAAGTGCCGGTGGTTTAAAAAGTTTATACTATGCTCGTTTGCAAGATGATGCGCAAGCATGGTTAACGTCCGGTAGCATCACAATACCATTGTTAAAAAATTATATGTCAACCGAGTTAAGTAATATTGCGGCAAGCCGAATTAAGTCGGTTGAGATTAAACCCGCAAAAGGTTCACGCATCACTATCCATAAAAAAACCAAAACAGATACTAACTACAGTTTAAAACAGCTAAAGAAAAATAAAGAATTAGCCAACCCCAATGATTTGAATCAAATAGCATCGGTGCTTGCTAATTTTAAGTTTGATGATGTCACACTAAAAAAAGCCAGTGATAAAACTAAAAAACCGCTTAGCGTTAAATACAGTTTATTTAATGGTTTGGAAATAACATTAACGATCACACAAGCGAATAGTAAATTTTATCTGCAAATGGCTGCCGAGGCTGCGACAGCAACAAGCCCCGTTAGCTTAAAAAAAGCCGACGTCGAAAACCAAGCCATTGTTCCCGATGCCAAACAAGAAGCAGCTGAGATCAATAAAAAACATGCACAATGGCTTTATAAAATCCCCAACAATAAAGGTGAAATATTGCTGAAATCACTTAATGATTTGGTAAAAACAAAGGCGAAATAACCGGTCGTTTCGAGAACATTATATTATTCATAATAAAATCAATTAGATAGAGAGCTTTACAAGTGCTATACTTGCAATAATAAATAGTCTATATTTAAGTCTAAATAAAGATCTTTTTTAATCTTATGGTGAATAATATGAGCAATGTTGCACGAATGATGGCTGGAGTATCTGCCAGTATTACTGACTTTAAAGCCAACCCAAATGCGGTTATGGAGCAATCTGCGGGTGAAGCTATTGCAGTTCTTAAAAGTAATGAACCTTGTTTTTATGCTGTTCCACCCGAATTATTTGAGGCGATGTCTGAGGCAATGGAAGATTTAGTTTTGCTAATACAAGCCAATACTCGTTTGAATGACGGTAAAAAGCTCGTTGATGTCAATTTGAATGACTTATAGTTTAAAATTCCACCCTGATGCACTTGAGGAATGGGGTAATTTACCGGAACCGGTTAAAAATTATTTTAAAAATAAACTAGAACAACGCTTAGAAAATCCACATACTCCTAAATCGCGCTTATCTGGGGGTTATAATTTATATAAAATTAAGAGAATGCGCCCAGCTTTTCGATTAACGTATCATGTTAATGATACTGAATTAATTGTTACTGCTTTGAGTGTTGGTAAGCGAGATGGTGAGGTATACAAAGAAATGTTAAAGCGATTAAATAATAATTAAGCCAATCATGATGGATTTTAATACTTCAAAAAGCTTAATGATCTTAACCGCATTTCGTTGTACGCTTAGCCTATGAGAAAACGTGGCTTAGGTAGAGATTTAAACGCATTGCTGGGCGGTAATGCTAAGAAGTTGGTGAACACTGATTCTAGTGAAACCAGTGGTGAGCCATCAAAAGATGGTGATTTGCGGATTTTACCGGTGGATGTCTTACAACGAGGTCGTTATCAACCGCGTCATGAGATAGAACCTGAGGCATTACAAGAACTTGCGAACTCGATAAAGGCACAGGGGGTGGTACAGCCAATTGTCGTTCGGCCGATTTCGGAGCCGGGCAAATATGAAATTATAGCCGGTGAGCGACGCTGGCGGGCTTGTCAATTAGCCGGTTTGCACGAGATTCCCACGGTTATTCGCGATGTGCCGGATCAAACCGCAATGGCAATGGCGTTGATTGAAAATATTCAGCGCGAAGACTTAAATCCGATTGATGAATCAATGGCTTTGCAACGTTTGATCGATGAGTTTGGCTTAACGCAACAAGAAACCGGTGACGCGGTGGGGCGATCGCGTTCTGCGGTAGCCAATTTATTGCGTTTATTAAGTTTAAATACCGAAGTAAAGTCCATGCTGGAAAAGGGTGAATTGGAAATGGGCCATGCACGTGCGTTATTGGCTATCGAAGGTGGCAAACAAACCTTAATTGCGCGTGAAGTAGTCAAAAAAGGTTTGTCAGTGCGTGAGACAGAGCAGTTAGTGCGTAAGGAAAATCAAGTTTCTAGTGATAAAACGCAAACGGTAGCAGCTACTGAGCAGGATCCTAATGTTAAACAATTGCAATCTGATCTCTCGGAAAAGCTTGGTGCCAAAGTACAAATTGAGTACAACGCCAAGGGTAAAGGTAAGTTAGTGGTGCAATATAATAGTTTTGATGAGCTTGATGGTATTATCGAGCATATTAAATAATTTTTAATAAATTCCTTAGCTTTAAACGATTTATGCCACTATCCTGAGATTGATTTTGGCTTATTTTAGTATTTAAGCAACTTCGAATTTAAAATTCATTAATGACGGTATTGATTCGTTTTTCTCTAGGCATTATAATGCGCGCGCTGCTGTAGTCAGATTCTCGGTTGGTGGTGTATCTAACATTAAGGTCATCAAGCATGAATTTTGCTGAAAAAGCCTTTCGGCAAACATTATACCGGCTGGTATTGATTCAATCGGTACTGGTTTTAGGTTTAACAGCGGTGCTTTTCACTTTGTATGAGAAGACCAGCGAATTTTCCATAGCACTTGTTTATGGTGGGTTTGTTAGCGTTAGTGTTACTATTTTACGTGCATGGCGATTAAAGATTGCCACGAAAGACGCCGATAGTGACCTAGAAAAGAATTTCGCAGCCTCGGAGGCTGGCTCAAAGTATCAATCTAAAACGGGATTAGATACTGATACTCTAAGCAGTGATAAATTAACTGCTAAAGTAGATGCTTTGGAATTATTTAAAGGCTTTGCCTTAGGCTATATTGTCGCTATTGCATTATTAGCGCTTGGTCTGAGTGGTTTAAAGCTTGAACCTGCTGCGGTTATTATTGGCTTTGTTGCCGCGCAGCTTGGTCATTTTTTTGTACGTCCACCGCGACCGGGTGCTGGGCGACGCTGACAGCCACAATGGGGCTGCACTAACGAATTTTATAAATTTTTGAGTACTCTATACATGTCAACTGAGACGGCACAAACTTCTGCGCAATATATACAACATCATTTAACGAACTGGACCTATGGCCAAAATCCGGAAACGGGCATTTGGGGTTTTGCGCACTCTGCGGCTGAGGCCAAAAGTATGGGTTTTATGGCGATTCATGTCGACACCATGTTTTGGTCGTTATTTCTAGGTGTATTCTTTTTATACTTCTTTCATAAAGCTGCAAAAAAAGCGACTACCGGTATTCCTGCAGGTCTTCAAAATTTTGTTGAATGGATTGTTGAGTTTATTGATACCAGTGTTCGGGGTTCGTTCTCACATAAAAGTAACTTGGTTGCGCCACTGGCGTTAACGATTTTCGTGTGGATTTTCCTAATGAACTTTATGGATTTGGTTCCTGTTGATTGGTTACCGTCACTTGCTGGGCTTATCGGCGAGTCTGTCTTTGGTGCCGACCCGCATCATGTTTATTTTAAAGTAGTGCCAACGACTGATCCAAACGCGACATTTGGTATGGCTATCGCGGTATTTTTCTTAACGATTTTTTACACCATTAAGAATAAAGGCGTGGGTGGTTTTGTAGGTGAATTAACATTACAACCGTTTCAAGCTAAAAATAAAGTTGTTATGGGGTTTTTTATTCCTATCAACTTTTTATTAGAATTCGTATCACTCATTGCAAAACCAATTTCATTGGCATTACGGTTATTTGGTAACATGTATGCGGGTGAAATGATTTTTATCTTAATCGCAATGATGTTCAGCACAGGAATTACTATGGGTGTTCTCGGTGGCTTCCTACAATTAGGGTGGGCAATATTCCATATTTTGATTATTACTTTGCAAGCATTTATCTTTATGACACTAACCATCGTGTATATGGATATGGCACATTCAGAGCATTAATAGAAACAGATTCAAAAAATTTAAACTTTAAATATTAGTAATAGGAGATAGAAATGACAGAAGCAGTTGCAATGCTATATATCGCAGGCGCATTAATGATGGGTCTAGGTGCTTTAGGCGCAGCAGTAGGTATTGGTGTTCTAGGTGGACGCTTTCTTGAGGGCGCAGCCCGTCAACCAGAATTAATTCCAATGTTACGTACACAGTTCTTCATCGTTATGGGTCTTGTCGATGCGGTACCAATGATTGCTGTTGGTATTTCAATGTACATTTTATTCGCAGTAGCAGCAGTTTAATTCGCGAATAATCGGACTTTAATTTAAGACGAAGGTTCTAATATGAACATTAATTTAACACTCATTGGACAATCAATTGTTTTTGCAGTTTTTGTCTGGTTTACGATGAAGTTTGTGTGGCCACCAATAATGACTGCACTAACCGATCGTAAAAAAGCCATTGCAGATGGTATTGCCGCCGGCGAACGTGGTGCTCATGAAAAAGAATTGGCTCAAAAACGTGCCATTGAAAAATTAAATGACGCCAAGCAAGAAGCGCAAGACATTATTAGTCAAGCACAGAAACGTGCTAGTGAAATTGTTGAAGAAGCTAAAGGCGATGCTCGTACAGAAGGCGAGCGCATCATTACAGCCGCTAATGCTGAAATTGAACAAGAAATGAATCGGGCGCGTGAAGAATTACGTGGTCAGGTTGCAACACTTGTTGTATCTGGTGCTAGCAAAATATTAAAACGCGAAGTTGATGCCGCTGCTAACGAAGACATTTTAAAAGACTTAGTAGCTCAACTTTAAAAACGAACGATAGGTGAAAAAATAGCATGGCAGAAAAAAGCACCATTGCACGACCTTATGCTCAAGCCGCGTTTGATATTGCAAAAACAAAAAATGATCTAAAACCATGGTCTGAAATGTTACAGTTTTTATCCGCTGTAACATCCGATGTTACTATGGTTGGGATGATTCAAAATCCTCAGTTTCAGACTCAAGATTTAATTGATGCTGTGTTGAAGATTGGTGGTGATCGTCTGAACACTGATGTTCAAAATTTTGTTCGTGTGGTTGCAGGTAACAAACGATTAATCGTATTACCTGAAATTGCCCAAGCTTTTGAAACACACCGAGCAAACGAAGAAGGCACGATTGATGCTCAAGTCATCTCCGCATTTAAGTTAAATGCTGCCCAAAAGAAAGAGTTGGTTACTGCACTTAAAAAGCGTCTTGATCGAGAAATAAATTTGACTACTAAAATTGATAAGTCACTCATTGGCGGCAGTATAGTACGTGCTGGTGATATGGTGATTGACGGTTCTATCACAGGACAACTAGACAAGCTTGGACACAAGCTTGGAGTCCTTTAAAAAGATATTTGTGATGCCTAAATAATGGCACAAAGAGGAAATAAAAATGCAACTTAATCCCGCTGAAATCAGTGAATTAATTAAGAAACAGGTTGAGAACTTCGACTCTGCTACTGAAGCCCAAAATGAAGGTTCAGTGGTTAGTATTACCGATGGTATTGTTCGGATTCATGGCTTAAATGATGTTATGCAAGGTGAAATGATCGAATTCCCTGGCAATACATACGGTATGGCGTTGAATTTAGAACGTGATTCGGTTGGTGCTGTGATTTTAGGGAATTACTTGCATCTTTCTGAAGGCGATAAAGCAAAATGTACTGGTCGTATTTTAGAAGTTCCTGTAGGCGAAGGTTTATTAGGCCGCGTTGTTGATAGTTTGGGTAATCCTATCGACGGTAAAGGCTCAATTGAATCAGACAGCACATCACCCATTGAAAAAATTGCACCGGGTGTTATTGAACGTCAGTCAGTTGATCAACCGGTGCAACTCGGTTTGAAATCGGTCGATGCGATGGTTCCAATCGGTCGTGGACAACGTGAATTAATTATTGGTGACCGGCAAACCGGTAAAACCGCAGTTGCGATTGATGCGATTATCAATCAAAAAGGTACTGGCATTAAATGTATCTACGTTGCTATTGGCCAAAAGGCTTCTTCAGTCGCCAATGTTGTTAAAAAATTAGAAGAACATGGTGCAATGGATCACACCATTGTAGTTTCAGCGAGTGCTTCTGAATCGGCAGCAATGCAATACATTGCTCCTTACTCTGGTTGTACCATGGGTGAGTATTTCCGTGATAAAGGTGAAGACGCTTTAATCATCTATGATGATTTAACCAAGCAAGCTTGGGCTTATCGTGAAGTATCATTATTATTACGTCGTCCTCCGGGTCGTGAAGCGTATCCTGGTGATGTATTCTATTTGCATTCTCGTTTATTAGAACGCGCATCACGAATCAATGCTGATGAAGTAGAGCGTTTAACGGGCGGTAAAGTGAAAGGTCAAACGGGTTCATTAACAGCACTACCGATTATTGAAACACAAGCAGGTGACGTATCAGCTTTCGTTCCTACTAACGTAATTTCGATTACAGATGGTCAAATCTTCTTAGAGTCTGATTTGTTTAATGCCGGTATTCGTCCTGCGATTAACGCTGGTTTATCCGTGTCGCGTGTCGGTGGTGCAGCGCAAACAGGAATCATCAAGAAATTAGGTGGTGGTGTTCGTTTGGATTTAGCGCAGTATCGTGAACTTGCCGCGTTCGCCCAGTTTGCTTCTGACTTAGATGAAGCAACCCGTAAGCAAATTGAACGTGGTCAACGTGTGACTGAATTAATGAAACAAAAACAATATTCACCCATGACGGTTGCTGAACAAGCCGTGTCATTATTTGCCGCTAACGAAGGTTATTTAGATGACGTTCCGGTAAATAAGATTGTTGATTTTGAAGAAGCCATGCAGTCTGGAATTAAATCTGTCAATGCTGATTTGTTAGCAAAAATTAATGCTGACGGTAAATTAGATGACAGTATTTCAAGCGAGCTTAAAGCGGCAATTGAAAAATTTAAATCGACTAGTACATATTAATAAGAGACATTAAAAATGGCAGTTGGTAAAGAGATACGAACCCAGATTACGAGTATTCAAAATACTCAGAAAATCACTAGTGCTATGGAAATGGTTGCTGCGAGTAAAATGCGTAAAGCACAAGATCGCATGTCAGCATCACGTCCATACTCTGATAAGATTCATCAAGTGATTCAGCATTTAGCATTTGCTGCAACTGAATACAAACATCCTTATCTGGAAGAGCGTGAAGTTAAGAAAGTTGGCTATATTATTATTTCGTCTGATCGTGGTCTTTGTGGTGGTCTAAATAGTAATTTGTTTCGTGCGACTGTGAAAGATTTAGCACAGTGGCAAGAAAAAAATATTCCGATTGATATGTGCACCATCGGTTCTAAAGCCAGTAGTTTCTTTAGTCGCGTAAAATTAAATCTACGCGGTCAAAAAACACAAATTGGTGATGCGCCGAGTATCAATGAATTAATTGGTACCGTTAAAATCATGTTGGATGCTTTTAACAATAGTGAAATTGATCGCTTGTATTTGGTTTACAATAAATTTGTAAACACCATGACACAAGAACCGACTCCAGTGCAGTTGTTACCACTTGAAAAACCAGAGCAAGAAAAAGAATTAAAATACCATTGGGATTATATTTATGAACCTGATGCGAAGTCTGTTTTAGACGGTTTATTAACGCGTTATATTGAATCATTAGTGTATCAAGGCGTAGTTGAAAATATTGCCTGTGAAATGGCTGCCAGAATGGTTGCCATGAAAAGTGCAACCGATAATGCTGGTGATCTTATTTCCGATTTACAACTGGTTTATAATAAAGCACGACAAGCGTCTATTACGCAAGAGTTGTCAGAAATTGTTGCAGGTGCATCTGCTGTTTAACAAAAATAGTTTGTGTTTTTAAGCTGATGAAACAGAGACCCCGACTCAAAACACTACCGGGGTGACGGATTAAATTAGTCAGTACTACTCGTCATGCCGCTAATGTTTTAAGCCGGCATCCAGTAGCACGGGAGTGATGGTTTGTTACTGAATTATTATTACCTTTATGTTTTGATTTTTGATCGGACATAATGTTGAATTAAGAATTTTAAAATTTTGAAAAGAGGAACTGACGAATGAGTTCAGGAAAAATTGTACAAGTTATTGGTGCGGTGGTTGACGTGGAATTCCCACGTGATGCATTACCGAAAGTTTACGATGCATTAGTCGTTGATGAAGCCAATTTAACCATGGAAGTTCAACAGCAATTGGGTGACGGCATTGTTCGTACTATTGCAATGGGTACTTCAGATGGTTTAAAACGTGAAATGACTGTTTCCAATACTGGTGCCGCGATTCAAGTTCCCGTTGGTACTAAAACTCTAGGTCGTATCATGAATGTTCTTGGTACACCCATTGATGGCGCTGGCGACATTGGCGAAGAAACTCGATGGGGTATTCACCGTGCAGCACCGACCTATGAAGAATTATCGCCTGCTAACGATTTGTTAGAAACCGGTATTAAAGTTATCGATTTAGTCGCACCATTTGCTAAAGGTGGTAAGGTTGGACTATTCGGTGGTGCGGGTGTGGGTAAAACCGTTAACATGATGGAATTAATTCGTAACATCGCGATTGAGCACAGTGGTTATTCCGTGTTTGCGGGTGTGGGTGAACGAACTCGTGAAGGTAACGATTTCTACCACGAAATGAAAGATTCTAATGTTCTTGATAAAGTATCATTAGTTTACGGCCAAATGAATGAGCCTCCAGGAAACAGACTGCGTGTGGCATTAACGGGTTTAACAATGGCTGAATTCTTCCGTGACGAAGGCCGTGACGTATTATTATTTATTGATAATATCTATCGTTACACCTTAGCGGGTACTGAAGTATCTGCGCTATTAGGTCGTATGCCTTCTGCGGTGGGTTACCAACCAACACTAGCTTCAGAAATGGGCGCTTTACAAGAACGAATTACGTCGACTAAGAAAGGTTCGATTACCTCAATTCAAGCGGTTTATGTGCCTGCGGATGATTTAACCGATCCGTCACCGGCTACAACATTCTCGCATTTGGATGCGACTGTTGTATTATCTCGTTCAATTGCTGAACTGGGTATTTATCCTGCGATTGACCCATTAGACTCATCATCACGTCAGCTCGATCCATTGGTTGTGGGTGAGGAGCATTATAATGTGGCTCGTGGTGTTCAAGGTACTTTACAAAAATACAAAGAATTAAAAGATATTATTGCAATTCTGGGTATGGATGAATTATCAGAAGAAGATAAATTAACCGTGACCCGTGCGCGTAAAATTCAACGCTTCTTATCACAGCCATTCTTCGTGGCAGAAGTGTTTACCGGATCTCCTGGTAAATACGTCTCATTAGCCGATACAATTCGCGCATTTAAAGGCATTTTAGCTGGTGAATACGATGATTTACCAGAACAAGCTTTCTACATGGTGGGTACTATTGAAGAAGCCGTTGAAAAAGCGAAAACTATCTAGGATTTATCGGGATAAAATGAGCGAAATTTTGGAGCGAAATTATGGCAATGACCATGCATGTTAATATTGTAAGTGCAGAAGAAGAAATTTTTTCTGAAACAGCTGAAATTGTTGTTGCTCCGGCAATAATGGGTGAAGTTGGTATTCACGCGCGCCATACTCAAATGCTAACCCCATTAAAAGCGGGTGAAGTTCGGGTAACCTTGGTTGGCGGTAAAGAAGAGTCAATTTATGTCTCGGGTGGTATTCTTGAGGTGCAACCGCATGTGGTCACGATTTTGTCGGATACCGCGGTGCGTGGTGGTGACTTAGACGAGTCAGCCGCGTTAGAAGCTCAAAAAGCAGCCGAGCAAGCCATTAAAGATAGAACCGGTGAAATAGAGATTGCCGAAGCACAAGCACAATTAGCCGAAGCGGTGGCTCAATTACGAACTATTCAACGTATTCGGAGCAAGATGAAGTAAGCAGCATCGAATTTAGCAATTTATTTTGTTACAATAAATAATGAAAAGGGCAGTTTTAACTGCCCTTTTTTATTTCAAAATTTTAATAAAATGGATTAACCTAAGCGCAGATTTGCCGATAACTATCATTCCAGAAGGTGTAACAAACCATGACAGAACATAAAATAGCAAAAAATATGGTCGTTAGTATGACCTACGTGATTCTTGATCAAGATGGTGAGGTATTAGAACAAAGTGATATCCCCATTAGTTATGTTCACGGTATTGATGAGCGCGTTTTTGATAAGATAGTAAACAGCTTAGAAGGCTCACAAGTTGACGATGAGGTGGTTGTGCAGTTTGAACCGGATGAGGCTTTTGGTGCGATTGATCCAGACTTGTTATACACCGATGAACTGGATAATGTACCATCGGATTTTCATCATATTGGCGCACAAGCCGAATTTCAAAATGACAATGGCGATAAAAAAACCATGATTGTTACGGAAATGAAAGATGGCAAAATCACACTCGATGGTAATCATCCCTTGGCTGGTAAGCAGGTTGATTTTAAAATTAAAATTCGTGAAGTCAGACCGGCTTCTGAAACTGAAATTAGCTCTGGTGAAGTAGAGGGTGGCTCATTCCCACCAACAGTACATTAATAGTCTATAACTGATGGTTATTAACATTAAATATAAAAATGAATCTTAATATTGTTATTTTAGCGGCGGGTCAAGGTACTCGTATGAAGTCATCATTACCGAAAGTGCTGCATCCTATTGGTGGCAAGCCGATGGTGGCTCATGTTATCTCCAGTGCAAAAATTCTTAAAGCCACTAAAAGTAAAATTATTATGGTGTATGGCCACGGTGGTGATTTACTGCGTGACACGATAAATGACACGAGTTTACATTGGGTGCAACAAGCCGAGCAGTTAGGCACTGGACATGCAGTGCAACAAGCCGCCGATCAATTTGAGGATGATGCCGTAGTATTAGTATTATACGGCGATGTACCTTTGATTACCCCACAGACATTGACATTTTTATTTGAAGCCGCAAAAGACGATTCACTGGCAATATTAACCATGTTTGTCGACCAGCCAAGTGGTTATGGTCGTATTATTCGTAATTCCGATTCGCAAGTATTGGCAATTACTGAAGAAAAAGATGCGGGTGAAGCAGAAAAATTAATTAAAGAAGTGAACACCGGATTCTTAGCCGTAAAAGCCCAATTATTGTGTGGCTGGTTAGCGCAATTAAAAAATAATAATTCTCAAGGCGAATATTATCTGACCGATATTATTAGTCTGGCAGTGCAGGATAAAGTGACTATTCACAGTGTTCAGGCAGAAACGTCTGATGAAGTACTCGGTGTCAATAGTAAAACCCAACTGGCCTATTTAGAACGCTGCTATCAACAACGCCAATGTGAAGTTTTAATGCAGCAGGGTGTAACGCTTATCGATCCGGCGCGTGTTGATATACGGGGCAGCTTAACGGTAGGCAAAGATGTTAGCATTGATGCCAATGTGCTTTTTGAAGGCGATGTGATACTGGGTGATAATGTTAGCATAGCGGCCAATTGTGTCATTAAAAATTCGACAATCGCATCGGGTGTCGACATTTTACCGATGTGTCATATTGAAGACAGCAAGCTCGGTGCAAATTGCCGTGTTGGGCCCTATTCTCGGTTAAGGCCAGGTTCAGCTTTGAAAGGTGATAATCATATCGGTAATTTTGTTGAGATAAAAAACAGCATTATTGAGTCTGGCAGTAAAGTGAATCACCTCACCTATATTGGTGATACCGACATGGGCAGTGGTGTAAATATTGGTGCTGGAACCATCACCGCGAATTATGATGGTGCCAACAAGCATCGAACCAAAATTGGTGACAATGCATCAACCGGTTCCAATTCGGTTTTAGTTGCGCCAATAGAAGTGGGCGCGGGTGCAACCATTGGTGCTGGTACAGTATTAACAAAAAATGCACCGGAAGGCGAATTAACATTAGCAAGGAGCGTTCAAAAATCGGTTTCGGGGTGGGCTCGCCCAGTTAAGAAAAAGTAATTTTTACAAGTTGGGGTAGTAAGTTTTATGTGTGGCATAGTTGGTGCAATCTCAGAGCGAAATGTTGTTCCCATTTTATTAGAAGGATTACGTCGGCTCGAATACCGCGGTTATGATTCTGCTGGTATTGCCGTATTAGACGCAAAGGGTAAGGTTGATCGCTGTCGTATGCCCGGCAAAGTCAAAGCGCTTGAAGGCGATATTGCACAGCATGGATTAAACGGCATGATAGGTATCGCCCATACTCGCTGGGCCACGCATGGCAAGCCAACCAAGGCCAACGCCCATCCCCATATCGCCGAAAAATCAGTTGCAATTGTTCATAACGGCATTATTGAAAATCACGATGCACTACGAACCCTTCAGAAAAAAGCCGGTTATAGTTTTACCTCTGAGACCGATACCGAAGTGGTGGTGCATCAAATTCACGATCATCACAATAAACAAAATAAAGATTTGTTTACAGCGGTGCTAGACACCGTACAAGAATTAGAAGGTGCTTATGCCCTAGGTGTGATTAGCGATAAAGATCCGATGCGCTTAATTGCCACTCGGCGCGGTAGCCCGTTAGTGATTGGTGTTGGATTTGGTGAATATTATATTGCATCCGATTCAGCGGCACTGTTGCCCGTTACACAACGTTTTATTTATTTAGAAGACGGTGATATTGCCGACATTACGCGCGACAAGCTCATTATTCACGATGTTAACGGTAAAATTGTCGACCGCGAAATTAAACAAAGCGATCTCAGTGTCGATGCCGCGGAGCGCGGCCATTTCCGTCACTACATGCTCAAAGAAATTTACGAGCAAGGTAGCGCCATTAGCAATACGCTCGAAGGACGAATTGCTGAAGGCCGAGTATTGGAGCAAAGTTTTGGTAATGGTGCCGCCAAAATTTTTGATAAGGTTAACGGTGTACACATAATAGCTTGTGGTACCAGCTACCATGCAGGCTTAATCGGCAAGCATTGGTTTGAAAGTTTGGCCGGCATACCGTGTAGTGTGGAAGTCGCCAGTGAATTTCGCTATCGCAAACCGGTGGTGCGCAATAATTCGCTAATCGTCACCATTTCACAATCGGGCGAAACGGCCGATACTTTAGCCGGTTTACAAGAGGCAAAACGCCTAGGTTTTGGCCATTCCCTTGTTATTTGTAATGTTCCAGAGAGTTCCTTAACCCGAGAATCCGATTTAACATTATTAACTCGCGCTGGCCCCGAAGTTGGTGTAGCATCAACAAAAGCCTTTACAACTCAATTGGTTGCAATGATGTTATTGGTTATTGCACTGGGTAAACGTCACAAACTGTCTGACGAGCTAGAACAAAATTTAGTGGCACAGTTAACATCTTTACCCAAAAAAGTTGAAAAAGTGCTGGAGTTAGACGATAAGATTAAAGATTTAGCCGAAGCATTTTCAGATAAAGAACATGCATTATTTTTAGGGCGTGGCTTACACTACCCAATCGCAATGGAAGGCGCCTTAAAATTAAAAGAAATATCGTATATTCATGCTGAGGCGTACCCAGCAGGTGAGTTAAAACACGGCCCACTGGCATTGGTCGATGAAAATATGCCAATCGTAGCCGTTGCACCACAAAACGATATGTTAGAAAAATTAAAATCTAATCTTCAGGAGGTTTCTGCACGAGGGGGCCAGCTCTATGTTTTTGCTGATGAGCGTTCGCACTTCAAAGCAGAAGACGGTATTTTTGTAATGGATATTGTTGGCACCAAAGACGAGACATCCCCTATCATTCATACCATCCCAATGCAGTTACTGTCATATCATGTAGCGGTATTAAAAGGCACCGATGTTGATCAACCGCGTAATTTGGCTAAATCAGTAACGGTGGAATAATTAACATTATAGTATATTATTAATAGGACATCCGCTTACGGAATTTGTAATGACTAGGACGTTTTTATAGCTCAAAGAATAGAGGTTTAGAAATGACAAGAAATAACAAAGATAATTTTCTAGTATTAATATTATTTTTAATCAGCATTACCATGATAATAACAATATGCTCGTCTGACAGCATGGTCATCGAGCAGAGCGACCAAGCAATCGCAAAAACGGATATGTTAAGCAACAACTATACGGAAACAATCGCAGCAGAAGTTTCGGGAATTCAAAAAATTTTTAAAACAGAATTTATTAACGTATTAAAAAACTAAAATTATAATAATGCGTCATTCTGGTAGTGTGTTTTAAGTCGGAATTTAGAGCATAAACTCAATGTCTATGCGTTTAGCTACAAAAATTATTAATAATAAAGAATAAGGATGTTCAATGGAAGACAATAACAAACCAACAATCCATGTATCACACGAAAAACCCCGCAGTTATGGCAGCATGTCCGTCGAAGAATACATTGCCGAACGAGTAAACCCATTTTTAGAGTGGTATGATAAAAAAGCAAAACGCTTTAAGCGGTTTTACCTATGGATGCGTTCCATTACAGTCCTTGGTGGTGCCATCGTGCCCGTATTAATCAACCTGCAAATTAAAAACATTGAAATTGCAACAACATTAATAAGCGTTTTGGTTATAGTATTCATATCACTTGAAAGTGTGTTTCATTTCCGTGAGCAATGGAAAAATTATCGCTCCACCTATCAACAAATATCCAGCGAGTATTTTAATTTTGTCACCGCCGATGGTATCTATCGCGAACTCGATAACCAAGAAGCCTTTTTAAACTTTGTTGAACGTGTAGAAAATGCTATTTCAGCAGAAAGTACCACGACTTTAAATGTACTCACAACCGTAACGAATAAAAAAGTGATAGGCCAAACTCAAAAGTAACTATACAAACAAGAGGCATATCATTGCGTAACATTTTGAGCTGGAACACAAAGCCAATCCCGATCTTTAATGTCGAGTAAAATACTCGGATATTTAGCATTATACGACGTTTAATCTTGCTATTTGTGTCGATAAATCGCTAGCTATACCGACGTTAAACTCGTTAAAATAGCAGGGTCATCTAACTTCAATGGGACGTCAAAATGATTAAAATTCTACCTATTTTTATGCTTTTATTCGCTCTTAATGGTTGCGCATATATAGTAAACGGTAAAATGGTTGGGGTGCCTGTTGTCACTACGCCTGATGGCGCTACGTTAACGGTCAACAATCAAACCTATATTAGCCCAGCAACAATTAACGTCCCACGCGGTAAAGGCGATTTTACTTTACTCATTGAAAAAGAAGGCTTTAAAAGTGTTGAAATCGTATTAAATCAGTCAATTGATATAGCACTTGCCGGAAACGCATTAAGCTTTGGCCCACTGGGTTTAGCGGTCGATTTTATTAGTGGCTATGCCTACGACATTGAGCCTGATGTGATTAAGGCAAATCTAAAAGGCGCCACTGTTAGTAAGCTAGATGATGGTACCTTGAATTTAGTGCTTATCGACATCAATGATTTACCAAAACAACTCGCGTTAAAAATTAAAAAAAACCGGCATTATAAAAGCAATAAACGTTAAGTACTCAATTCGTATTTCTCATGAAATACTGTCCTGAGTGTAAAGCCGATATAGAAATTAAATCGATTGATGGCGAGCCACGCAAGGTTTGTAGTAATACCAATTGTGAATTTGTTTTTTGGAATAATCCTGTTCCTGTTGTTGCAGCATTAGTGGAATTAAATGGTGAGTATGTTATTGCTCGAAATGCTTCATGGCCAGAAGGTGTTTTCTCGGTAATTGCCGGCTATTTAGAAGCTGGCGAAACGCCAGAACAAGCTGTCATTCGTGAGCTCGAAGAAGAACTTGGATTGTCGGGAAACATCCAACGTTATATTGGCAGTTATTCATTTTTTGAAAAAAATCAACTTATCATTGCTTATGAAGTGCAGGCAGCCGGCCATATCGAAATAAATTATGAACTTGCTCAAGTAAAATTATTATCAGACATAGAGTTAGCTAACTATGATTTTTCCCCCTTAGAAATCACAGCCAAAATTGTAAGTGACTGGAGTAATTTTAATTCGTAATACCGTCATTGTTGCAATAATTTTGAGCCGGAATCTATAAAGTTTAAATATCGGGATGATGGTTTTAGATAATCTGGATTGCCGTTAAACTTATGCGAAAAAATGGGAGGATAGTATTTTATGATAAAACATATTATCATGTGGAAATTAAAGTCAGAATTAAAAAATGAAAACTCACAAAAAGCCAAAACATTATTAGAAGCACTTAATGGTAAGATACCAGGTTTATTAAAATTAGAAGTCGGTATAGAACTGGTTGGTTCAGAAAATTCTGCCGATATCATTATGTATTCAGAGTTTGAGTCAGAGCAAGCAATGGCTGATTATATGAAACATCCTGAGCACGTCAAACTCATACCTTTTATGAAATCCATTCGCGAAGCGCGTTATGTTATGGACTATAGAATTTAATGTTTATTTTGAGTTATAAAAAAGCAAAACCGTCGTTGCAATTTCTTCTACAGAACTGCTGGTAACATCCAATGAGGGAAATTTTGCTTTTGTTATTAATTTCTCCGCCTGTCGAATTTCGAGTTTACATTGGTTTAACGATGAGTAGCGAGAATTGGGTAGACGCGACATCCTAATTTTATGTAATCGATCTGCCTGAATGGTTAGTGCAAATACTTGTGCTTGGTATTGGATTAAATCAGTTGGCAAGTCATCGCAAGTTAAATTTTCTTCGGTCAGCGGGTAGTTTGCAACATAAATACCATAATGCATAGCGAGATAAAGACTGGTAGGTGTTTTACCACTGCGTGATAGACCAGTAAGAATAATATCGGCTTTACTGTAATGCTTTACATTAACGCCATCATCATGTACCAAGGCAAAATTTACTGCGTCCATGCGCTGTTCGTAGTTGGCATCTTGAGCATTGCCGTGCGCCAATCCTGAATTAAAGCTAGCCTTGCTATTTAATATTGATTCTAATTTTGGAATGAGTAGATTGAATAAATCAAAAAAATGGCCATTGCTTTTCGCAACTATTGCACGAAGCTCAGGGTTGACTAAGGTACTAAAAATTATTGGTAGGTTTTTATCCAGTACTGAATTTGAATCTATTTCTTGACTCAGCTTTAGTGCCTTAGCATTATCATCAATAAATCGATAACTGACCTGTTTGAAGTGTATAGTGTCAAATTGTGAGAGCACTGTTTTACCAAAGGATTCAGCCGTTATTGCAGTGCAATCTGAAATATAATAGACATTATATTGCATATTTTGAACTATTTTTTAGCATATTAATCTAAACTTAATCATAAGCAGTAGAATAGGGTAGTGCAGATGTCCAACTATATAATTTGGTTTGAAAATGTAAGTATAGCCGACTTAGCCAAAGTTGGCGGCAAAAATGCATCACTAGGTGAAATGATTTCAGAATTGAATCACGCCGGTGTACAGGTTCCCAGTGGTTTTGCCACAACATCAGCAGCGTTTCATGATTTTTTGGATCATAACGAATTAACAGAAAAAATTCACACCGAGTTAAATAATCTAACAGACAATAATATTAGTGCAATACAGCAGGCGGGTAAAAAAATTCGCCGTTGGGTGGAGCAAAGTGATTTTTCTAATAATTTTTTAGATGAACTAAGCGCGGCATATCAACAATTAGAAAAAAAATATGGCGATAGTTCTTATGCTGTACGCTCCTCTGCAACTGCAGAAGACTTACCCGACGCATCTTTTGCAGGGCAACAAGAGACCTACTTAAATATTCGTGGTGTTGATAATATTGTACAAGCAATTAAAAGTGTTTATGCTTCTTTATATAATGATCGAGCGATTAGTTATCGAATTCATCAACAATTTTCACAGACGGATATTGCGCTTTCTGCTGGTATTCAAAAAATGGTTCGTAGTGACTTGTCATCTAGTGGTGTGATGTTCAGTCTGGATACTGAATCGGGATTTGATAAGGTGTGTTTTATTACCTCGGCATACGGTTTAGGTGAAATGGTGGTTCAAGGAGCCGTGAACCCCGATGAATTTTATGTCTACAAACCAGCATTAGAGAATAACAAAAAAGCCATTATACAACGAACACTTGGTAGCAAAGCCGTTAAAATGGTTTTTGGCTCAGGTACCAGTAAAGCAACAGCCACAAAAATTGTTGATGTAGAATCACAACAACAAACACAATTTTCTTTAACTGATCCCGAAGTAGAGCAACTTGCTCGATATGCTGTAATAATAGCGCAACACTATCAAAAACCAATGGATATCGAATGGGCCAAAGACGGAAACGATGGCCAGCTCTACATTGTTCAAGCGCGGCCAGAAACAGTTCAAAGCAAAAAGTCCGGAACCGTATTAACGCAATTTAGTTTGCCACAACGTGGTGATGTGATTGTGACAGGGCGCAGTGTTGGACAAAAAATTAGTGATGGTTCGGTTAAAATTATTTCTTCGGTAATTGAAATTGACAAAGTAAATGATGGTGATGTTTTAGTGACAGACATGACCGATCCCGACTGGGAACCTATTATGAAAAAAGCCGCAGCGATTATTACCAATCGCGGTGGACGAACGTGTCACGCAGCAATCATTGCTCGGGAGATGGGTATTCCGGCTATTGTTGGCACTCATGACGCTACTGATAAATTAAAAGAAGTGAAAACAGTGACAGTATCTTGTGCCGAGGGTGATACCGGTTATGTTTATAATGGTAAGCTCGACTATGAAGAAAATAATATTGATATTAAAAGTATGCCTGATTTACCGGTAAAAATTATGATGAACATAGGAAATCCTGAACGTGCATTTGATTTTCAATTCTTACCAAATTATGGTATTGGCTTAGCTCGGACTGAATTTATTATAAATAACACTATCGGCATTCACCCCAAGGCATTAATCGAATATAAAACTATTTCCAAAGACATTAAAAAGCAAATCACGAAACGCATAGCGGGTTATAAATCGCCAACACTATTCTACATTGATAAGTTAGCACAAGGCATTGCAACATTGGCTGCTGCGTTTGATCCTAAACCCGTTATAGTCCGTTTGTCGGATTTTAAATCCAACGAATATGAACATTTAATTGGTGGAGAGTTATACGAACCAAAAGAAGAAAATCCAATGATTGGCTTTCGTGGTGCATCACGATATGTCGCTACAAGTTTTAACGATTGTTTTTCCTTGGAGTGTGAAGCCATCAAAAAAGTTCGCAACGAAATGGGGTTGACTAATGTTGAAATCATGATCCCTTTTGTCAGAACAGTGAATGAAGCAAAAGCCGTTATTAATCTGTTAAGTGAAAATGGTTTAAAACGTGGTGAAAATAATTTGCGTATCATCATGATGTGTGAAATACCCAGTAATGCGTTATTAGCTGATGAGTTTTTAGAATATTTTGATGGTTTCTCAATTGGTTCAAATGATTTAACGCAACTTACGCTGGGTTTAGATCGAGACTCAAGCTTAGTCGCTGATATGTTCGACGAACGTAATTCTGCTGTAAAAATATTACTTAAAAAAGCAATTAACGCCTGTAAAGCAGCCAATAAATATATTGGTATTTGCGGCCAAGGACCTTCTGACCATCCGGACCTTGCGCAATGGTTAATCGAACAGGATATTGATAGTATCTCATTAAATCCAGATACAGTAGTATCAACTTGGTTATTTTTAGATTCAAAAATATCCAAATAAACCATTGCTTACCGTTATTCCCGCATGGGTGTAGCGGTAATCTAGCGTAATGGTTCAAGAGCGGTAAGTTTTAATTAGAATGTTTAAACTTGAGATTCCGGCTTAAAAAACATACCTGAGGTTTAAGTTTAAATAACTGATACGGTTTTGTTTTTCTTGAAAAACATCGGGATTTATTATCGGTGCCGCAACGGTATAGGATAGTGATAAATACTTATAATTATATTCTAGCCCAACCCCCCATCCTGAAATCGATTGACGCTTGCCATCAACAACGGGATAACCTTCGCCTAGGTCATAATGGATTTTAAAGTTTAACGGTAAAATAACGGGTTTTTGAAGCCACGGATACAACCATTGTCCAATCGGTAGGATGATATCATTACGCACCGATATACCATTGTCGCTAGACATGACATTTTCTTTAAAACCTCGAATGGAATATTCGCCACCCAGCACAAATTGTTTTTCACCATAAAGTGCTTGATCAGAATATTGTGCATTGACTGAATTTTGAAGCGTAAATTGGTAACGGGAATGGGGTAAGAATTGGTGGCGTAGGTAACTATAAAATTTAAACATATTATATTCTGCATGTGCTTGATTTTTCTTAATATTCGGTGTGTTAGCAATAGCACCAAATAGCGGGCCACCTTTTGAAATACTCGGTGATAAAATTAACGTGCTATTGTTGAAATATCGTGTATATAACAAACCCACATTTAGCGAAGCAGTTTGTCGTGATGATACAGTAATTAAAGTATCATTAATAAAACTTTTACGATCGCTAAATTCAATAGCGCTGTTCAATTCAAATTTACTTTTTTGGCTACGAGAATAAACGTGGTTAACTGAAAACTGTGTTGTTTGATTATCGCTTATGGATCTAAATGCTATGGTGTTAGAATTAATCGTACGTAGGGTATTACCACTATTATAATTTAATTTGAAAGACCAGTAGCCGTAGGGTATTCGGGTACTAACTCGGATAGATTCACTTTTGTTGTTGCGTTCAGGTAATGCTTTTTGAATAGAAAGTGAAGTAGAGTCATTAATATTAAATAAATTTTCCTTGGTGTATTTTAAATTATATAAATCTTCACCAGTTGCTTTAGTGCCGCCATTACTATAATTTAATCCGAGCTGTTGTGTTTTTTTAGTGTTGCGTGTTAGTTCAATCAAAAAAATATCACTATAACCCGGACGTGTGGAAGGCTTTATTTGCATTTTGAATTTTTGTGAAAATAAAGAATTTAATTGTTCAAGGCCTTGGTCTAAATCGTGAATATTTAAGACATCACCTGTAGCAACGGGAAATGCTGTTTTAATTCTTGATTTATCCTGCGCAGTATTATTGTTTAAAATAAAATTCCCTAATAACCCTTCATAAACCCATAACTCAAGGTTGCCTTTTTCAGTAAAACTATTTTGAGGTTTTTTTATAGTTGTGCGGGTTGTGATATAACCGGCTTTTAAATACCAGTTTTGAATATTCTTCACGAGAGCAGTAATTTTTTTATTATCCAAGCATTGGTTTAGATAAGGTTGAATAATTGCGTTAAGTTTTGACTGTGAAATCACATCAGCACCATAAGTAAAAATTTGTTTTGTTAATTGGCATTGGCCAGTGGCTAATAGCGAAATATCTTTTATTATCAGCTTCTCGGAATCGATTGTTGGACGATTTTCAAGTCTGGATTGCGCTTCTTGTTCAATGATTTTTTGTTTATCTTGGTTTTCTTGGATAATACTGGGATCAACCTGAGGTGCTGCAATTACAGTGTTTATTGATAATAATCCTAATAATAGAATTGTTTTTTTTAAATACATTTGTTTAGTAAAATTATCCATAATTGTGCTCATTGCATCTGTTGTAACTGTTCCTAATTTATGGCGTTAAAGCTAAGCCAGTTTGTAATTAAAATTACAAACTGGCTAATATTTAACTCTTTGCCTTTATCTCAGCGCGCCAAAGTTTGGCTTCTTTTTGGGCTTTCAATAATTGTTTGCGAGATAAAACTTCGGTTAAGCCTTGTAAATCTTGCATTGCATCTTGGTAACCTTGTGCCAATGAAATATTAAGATATTTATGAGCTTGAACAGTATCTTTTTCAACGCCATCACCATTTTTATAGCGAATACCAACTTGATATAAGGCAAAAGGGTTGCCTTGTGTTGCGGCACGGTTATACCAATAGAATGTTAGATCGGCATTTTTTTTGAATCCAACACCAACTTGATAGTTACGAGCTAGACGTAACTGCGCAGGTACATAACCACTTTTGGCGGATTTTTTTAATAACTCATTAGCCCGTGCTGGATCCATTTTTGTAACTTTTCCATCAAGCAATAAACTAGCGTAATTAAATTGTGCTTCGGCATTACCAATATCAGCGGCTTTGCTTAAATAAACAATGGCTTTATTAAAATTTTGTAATACACCAGGCGCACCTAAGTGTAATAAACCCAGTTGGTTAATCGCACGAGCATATTTTTTATCAGCAGATTTTTGATAAAGTTCCATTGCTAAAGTCATATTTTGTTCTAAACCAATTCCACTTTCATACATGCGTCCTAGGTAAAAGTAGGATTCAGCCTCACCCGCCTTGGCACCTTTTTGAAAATATTCAATAGCTTGTTCCGGTTTATTATTTTCCATTGCGCTTAAACCTTGTTTGCTAAAGTCCGCAGCGCTGGCAAGTTGAGATAGTAATAATAAATTGGCAGTTAATAATAGTGCAGTAAATTTTTTTGGATAGTTGTACATGGTGTTCCCCTTTTAATAACGAATTTTATAATCTATGTTGCTAAACAGCATATACGTAAAATATCGAGATTGAGCATTTGTTAGACAATTCTTACAATTCCAAAAAAACAACTTTATTTTTATAAATCTTCATTATTTCTCGTTTGTTTTTTTAAGCCTGTCCATCTAATTAAAGTAACAACACAAACAAGGAATAATTATGGAATATTTAGCTGACACAACTACACCTTTGGTTCTAAATCTCAAACATATTGAGCGTTGTATTGAGGAACGAGATCTCTCAAATGGACTTGATATAGTACGAAACTTAATCCGAGGAACGTCAAATATGATTAAAAACAGCACTAAAATCACCAATACTAGAGCACTAGGCCGAGATGAAGTTAACTTTGGAGGGCTTTGTATTAAAAGAAAATACGCGCAGGTTACTTTAGATGAACGTGCAATAGAATTAACGAATAATGAATACAGTTTATTGATGTTACTTGTTGACAATCATGATCAGATAGTCAGTCGGGATACTTTACATCAGAGGATATTGAACACAGAATATGATGGTTTAAACCGTGCAATTGATAATACAGTCTCACGAATTCGTAAAAAATTAGGTGATAATAGTCTTTCTCAATTAAAAATAAAGTCCATTCGAGGTAGGGGTTATTTATTTTCATCAGCAGAATGGTAATGTGCATTTCAGCTTCTGTATAGATCATGGTAGTATTCGCTATAGGTTGGTGACAATATAAATAAAACATGACGCTATAATTGGAGTGTGCGGTGGCTGGAATCGATTCTATATATAAGTTGATAGTTGTATTCAGCTTGTTTGTGCTTTTTGTTACATATCCCCCTTGGGCAATTTCCAAATCAGACAAACGGTTTGCTTTAGTGATTGGGAATAGTGATTATCGTTATGCTACAACATTAAAAAACCCTAAAAATGATTCTAGCGATATGGCTAAGACATTGAAGGGGTTATATTTTGAAACCACCTTAATCCAAAATGCAACCAAATTACAAATTAATAGTGCGATCAAAAAATTTATAATTAAACTCAAAAAAAATGGTGGTGTTGGTTTATTTTATTATGCTGGTCATGGTGTGCAGTTTGAAGGCAGTAATTATCTAATACCCACTGAAACAAAGGCTGGATCGGAGTTAGAAATTAAAAGCCAAAGTTTTGATATTTCTAATTTGTTAAATGGTTTACGAAATATTGCAGAGGCAACAAATATTATTATATTAGATGCCTGTCGTGATAATCCATTTAAAAATATTCATCCTCCTGGAATTCGATCCAGTCCAAAATCTCGTTCAGTTGCTACGGCTGGCAACAGAAGTTTGGTTAGAATCACAATTCCAAAATTAGACAGTGGCTTGAGTAAGTTAGACGCACCGTCAAATACATTAATTGCTTTTGCGACTGCACCGGGAAAAGTGGCAATCGATGGCCAAGGACGTAATAGTCCATATACCGCAAATTTAATTGAAAGTTTGCAACGATCGGGCTTAACCATCGATGAAGTTTTTCGTCGAGTACGACTTAATGTTGCCAAGCAATCAAACGGTAAACAAATACCGTGGGAGTCTTCTTCAATGATGCAACGATTTTATTTTAAGCATCGCACATTATTACCCATGGGCTTTTAGTGAGGATAAAAATAAGGCTAATGAAAACAAGACCGGTATTTTTAATTTTTTTATTGAGTTTATTCATTTCAAAAACAAGCTTTGCAGATGAAGATGTTGATGTGATAACCATCATTTCAGTTGGAACTATCAACATGCAGCTCGATATTAACGAACGTTATTCTGTTGGCAGCGGAATTTTTGGCGGTGATACTCGGAAATTGGCATCAAATCCTAAAATTGCAGCCACCGAAGTTGGTGTAACCGTTTTGGATGGTGCTTTTTATTATGGCTTTAATACTTTGGCAACAGGTCAAAGTGTTGCTCGTTATGATGTTGAAAGTTTTGATAGCTCAGCAAGTGCTATTACTTTAACCAATAGTCAAGAAGTTATTTCAAGAACTTTTAATAGTGCCTATTCCGGTTATTCGTTTAAAGACAATATAAGTTTATATGCAGGCCTTACTTTTGGCAGTGGTAACTATGGCGATGAACTTTTCATTGATGAGTTTGGCCCATTTCTTGGCGGCCGTTATGCGTTTAATTTAAGTGCTACCTCAACGATTAGTTTGGAGTTGTCACTAGCACTAGTGAATACTGAGATTACATTTACTGATCCAGGGTTTGACCCTTACACCATTAAATCAACAGACCGATCAATTAGTTATTCTGCAACGTGGTTACGTGCCTTAGACCGAGGCCGATCATTTTTTGTTAAATTAAAAATAATTGATTTAGAATTAAATGGCAGTAGCGCAGTTACCCAGACCGCCGGTGGTGCAGGCACAGCAACAATTAACGGCTCTCAAATTTTAACGATGTTGAGCTTAGGGATGGGGTTTTAATTTGAAACTGTTAATTTATGGGTAGCAGCAATTCATTCACATATAAGCTCAAGAAACACAATTTTTTAAATCAGCCGAAAATAAATGGGTGCCGATTCTTTAGCGGCTTTAAGATATTTTTAAAGTTACCTCGTGTACCTACTGTAGGTTAATAACAAAGTAATGCTCTTATTCTGAATTTATAGTAATTAAATTTATTATATGTTCAGCGGTTGCACAAGAATTTTCATGGATTAACATTTTAGATTGTAAGTTATTAGCTTCATCCGTTGTTAAACGATTAAGTTGTTTATGTAGTACGGTTAATGCCGTGTTTAATTTATTTAGACGCGGACTTGCAGGATCTAATTTACATTGAATAGCAGCCAATGCTGCTATTTGTCCAGTTTGTAATAAACTGTCATATTCAGATGATGTGAAATTTTTAACGAAATCTTTTTTAGTGGTGTTGCTTAAATTTTTATCACTAATACCATAATCTTTAAACGGTGTTGAACCAATTTTAGTCATGGCCATTTTAAAACCGCTTTCTAATATTTTTTGAACGTCTGATTTTTGTTTAAGCTCACTAAAATAAGAGCGATCCGATGAATATACTGGCGTTGGTTTTTGATCATTTGCTAGTGTATTCCACTCTTGTGGTAGAGAATTGCCCCAATCAGAATAGGTCTCGTTTAATTGTAATTGAATATTAATATCGGCTTGTTGAATTTGTAATAAGATAACAAATAGAATAACCACCGCGCTAGAGAAACCACTACCCAGTAGTATTTTGTTTTTAAATAAATTGGATATAAATTCAACAATCATATTGCTTGGTTTAGTGATTGAAGTCGCTTGCACGTTAGTTTCAGACTCTATTTCATCGATATAAGCTAAACTATCAACGCATTGCACCCAACGCTGATGGACGTTTGGATTATTGGCAATGTGGCTCATTACCTGGGCACGACGAGTGTCATCAAGCTGACCTTCATATAAAGCAGTTAATTCTTCATCGCTAGGTGTTATACCAACAACACTGGCATTATCGGGCGATTCTAATTGCAATGCTAACTGAGCGAGCGCTATTGCTTCTTTGTCTGATTTTAGTGATGCCATGGTATCGTTTATTTAATTACTATGGTTATTTAGATGGATAGATTGCCAATTTCAAACAAACTAATCTGAAAACTCCATACTTAATTCATTTATATCGTTAAGATTAATATTGAGGTCGTGAAAAACTTGGCTAATACGTTTGAGTACTAGTTTTAATAAACGACCCGGAATATGCTGTTGCATGCCTAGTGATTTCGCAATAACTGATTTTTTTAAACCATCTTGAAAAAACATGCGTAATACTATTTTTTCTTCATCTGTTAATTGTAATTTTTGTTGAATCATTGTTATTTTATCTTTATTTTTTTTAAGATAATTTGCAGCCAGTGCAGAAGCATTATCACCAAAAACAGCCTCAACTGGTTTGTCATTCATCAAGCTTGAAATTAATAATAAGGAGTCGGCATAAACTGTTTCTGTTAATTCTCGTTCAGGAGAATCATTCGTCGCTATTATTATCGTTGGATTATAGTCATCTTGTATTTCAGTTGTATTTGCGGCTTGCTCTCGATGCGAGTCACTGCCGCACCACGGTAGTCGCGCTTTTATTGTTGTGATGGCATTTTTAATCACCGATACATCCCTAATATTTTTTGAACATAAATGTTCGATAACCGATGGTATTAACTGGCGTTCGAGACAGATCATTTTCCAAACTTGAAGCCATAATGTACCTTGTTGTTTTAGCCACTCGGGTGCGCGTAATCGGCCAAAGCGTTTTCGTGCAAATTCTTCCAAATAATTACTGGTTACAGTATACAAATACGATTCTGGCTTGCATTGTCCTTGGAAAGAAGCAAGGCACTGCCACTCATCAGCAGATAATTTATCAATAACATAGGTTGTTGCTTCTTCGGCTAAACCACCTTCAGCAAAACGACGTGCCGCGAGTTTATCGAGTTTTTGTAACCAGCCAGATCCAAAAACAAGCGAATGCCAATTTATACTAGCCGCCAAAATGTAACTCCGAAAGTGATCAGTATGATTAGTAGTTTACTAACTACTAAATTGAACTAATATCATACTAATTAAGCCCTGAGGTCACAAGCTCCAGACTGCTACGTGCTTTTGATATTGTTTCATTTTTAATCAAATATAGCAGTTTTTGCGCCTCAGCGGAATCGCGGGTAAAACTTTTGGCAATTAACTCACGATAATTGTTATTAGATTCTTTAAAAGCATATACCTGTAAATACTCGCGACCAAACGGTGCAACAACTTTTGATAATTCCTTAAACACCAATAATTTGTAAGCCTGTAGTGGGCGCAGTTCGGATTCTACATAAGGGTATAAAACAGCAACCTGACCTTGGGCATTAATGTTTACTATTAACAAGTGAGCCGTTTCACTGGTTTTTATTGCTAGCCCTAAAGTATCACCTGCAACTAATGTACTACTGCGGCCACTGGCAAACATATCAAAATCGATATTAAAATCTTGTTTGATGGGTACATCAACTAATTGTCGTATCCATAGTTGGTTTTGAATAGCATTTATGATTTTTTTTGTACTGGGATTGGGCAGCGACATAATTAAATCACCTGCGTGGCTAATAAATAAAATAGTATTGCCTTTTTTGCGAATCCGTAATTGACCATTATGATCAACAAGCTTTAGTTGCTTAATATTTTTTACAAGCGCTAATACCTTGGGTAATGCTTTATCCACCATTATTGGCAAGAGTGTGTTTTTAGAGAATAATGCTCGGGCTGAATTTAATGGCAAAGATGAGTTTACTTGTTTAATTCCAGGAAGATTGATATTCTGTTTTTTGGTATTTTTAAACACTCTTTTCTGATTTTGGCCAAAGATAGCTCGGGCGGCTAAGCCAGTACGATCTTCAGCTAAAGAAGGTAAACCCTGTGGCGTATGATCAAAACCGCGAATCCGCATAAAATAACGTAAGGCTTTTTTCAATTCTGAATAACTAATTACACCATCGCGATTAGTATCTGCATCGAAGTCGTCATTTAATATACGAAGCAATGTATCCGTAAATGCACCGTGAGGTTTACCATCTATAGTAGGATAACGTTCAAGCATATCCGGTTTAATATCTTGCGCTGGTTCGTATTCACCACTAGCGGCTAAATAATAAATATTGTTGTAAGGATAAGCTTCTGATTTTATTTTAGCGTCTGATTTTAATGCCTTAGTCTGTGGTGAATTATTACTAGAACGATACGAACGGCTTCCTGCCAAAATTTCATCAACAGCTAGATAGCGTGAGTTAAGCTTGTGTTCACTATATAAACCTCGCACGGTATTACCTGAAAAACAAGCATCAATAGCCACAAAAACATGGCGACCGTTATTGTCAAATAGTTGTAATAAAGGTTTTAAATCCTTCCTTCCAATAATTAAACTATCAATTAATTTATCACGGTTGCGAACACTTTCAATATCAATTGGAATGAAAGCTCCCGAAGTGGTTGGTAACGTTGACTTAAATGCTGAGTCTTTAGCACTAGTGCCATGGCCACTGAGATAAATAAAAACAGTATCTCCAGGTTTTGAGCGTTGGTATAAAGATTTTATATTATTGAGTATATTTTTTTTAGTACCGGCTTTGTCCAAAATTAATGTGATGTTTTGTTTTTTAAAAGACCATTTATCGCGCAATATAGACTGTAATAGCAACACATCATTCTTAGGGCCTGCCAGTGGCTTAATGTGATAGTTAGCAATGCCAACCAATAGGGCATGGTTTTCTGCTAAAGCATTATTCGTGATTACAGCAATAAATACCATAGAAAAAATAATTTTACTATTTACTATCTTTATTATTAAATTTTTCATATTAGTTAAATTTGAGTAACACCATTATTAACAAGACACAGTGTATCGAGTTGTTCAGTATAAAACGATAGCATCATACAATTCTTACAGAGGTAAAAACCGATTTTTATGCCTTCTATATCAATATTTAAAATCATATTTAATATTACATTTCTTACAAATCTTACAATTGTTACAAATCTTACAGCAAATAAATTGTTTTTACTGGGATTAAACCTTAAATTTATTTTAGCTAACAGGGTTTAGCCTGTGTATAGAAAATTTCGATATGGACTTGTTAGGTAACATCAAACCGATAGGATGAAGGTACAAAAGTGTTATTAAAATTAAAAAAACGATTTGCCAATGTGAATCATTCACTTATTTATGGCATCCCAACATTATCAGTACTATTGATATTATTAACCCCGGTATCTGCCGCACCTCCAACACCCGATGGTGCGACTAATACAACCGTTATTGCAGCCGAAAATGGCGTACCGATAGTTAATATTGCACCCCAAAACGCCGATGGCGTATCACGTAATAGTTTTAGTGATTTCAACGTTGATGTCCAAGGTATCATTTTAAATAATGCGGATAACATCGGTGTATCCCAACTTGGTGGTGCGATGCTCGGTAACAGCAATTTTGCGGCAGGTGATGGCGCCAGTATCATTCTAAATGAGGTCACCAGTAACCAAATCTCTAATCTAAATGGTTATATCGAAACCTTCGGAAAACAAGCCGAATTTATTTTAGCGAATCCCAATGGCATTACCTGTAATGGTTGCGGTTTTATAAACACCTCACGGGCAACGTTGATTTCTGGTAGCGAACAAAATCCTACGGGTGCTGTTGGTGTATTTAAGTTGGGTAATGGTAGTGTCAGCATTAGTGGCGCAGGACTCAATGGCAGCAATTTAAACTACCTTGACATCATAACCCGTGCTGCTGACATTCAGGCAGAAATCAGCGCACAAAATGGCATAGCCATTAAAACGGGTAATGATGGTTTTAATTATGCCAGCAAAAAAGTTAGTTCAAATACAACCGCAAGTACTGGTTTTGCGATTGATGCCAGTTTACTTGGTTCTATGTATGCTGGGCAAATCGAATTAATTACCACACAAGCCGGTGTTGGTGTGCGCAGTCTGGGTTTAGTTAACGCGCAACAAGGAATAGTGATTGACTCGGCCGCTAATATTGAAACAGCCGCACTCAATGCCGGTAGTGGTATTACAATTAATGCCATAAACGACATCACCCAAAATGGCGAGTATCGTGCAAAAGACTACATCAAGCTCGATGCCAGTGCACTAACTTTAAACGCCGATATTAATTCCGATCAAGTACTGCGACTAACTGCCCTCGATGGCAACTTAATCAGTAATGCCAATCTTAAAGCCGGTAGTGGTAACAGCCAACTAATTTCACTTAATGGTGACATGACATTAAGCGGATCCGTTTTTTCAGCCGGCAGCATCAGCTTAACCGCCGTAAATATTATCAATCAAAATCTACTGGCTGCACGAGGAAACTTAACCGTTAATGCAAGTGGTAATCTCACCAACGAACAAGATAAATTAATTTTTTCAGGAGCCGCATTAACCTTAAACATTGATGGCACCGTGAATAACCGCGGCGATCTCTATGCCGCTTCGACCTTAACAGCACAAAACCAAAGCGCTAGCCAAATGACCGCCTTTATTAATAACGGAGGCCGCGTTGAAAGTCTGGGTGATTTAAGCATTAAAGCCACCCAAATTACCAATAGCCATAACTTCACGGCTGACACCACTAAAATCACCACGCTACTCAATACCCCTGCGGTGCAAGGCATTGCCACGTGGACCGAACAAATTAATCCGCTGATGAAACGCGGCTTAATTCAAGCGGCTGGTAATATGGTGTTGGATGCCGGTGTCAATGGCAATATTGTGAACAACCTATCTGATATTTACGCCAGCGGCAATGTCAACATTAACGCCAACAGCATAAGCAATACTGCCGTTTTATTACGTGAAGCGGTGATGAAAATAACCTCGCAGTGGGTTGTGGTGGGTAAAAAATGCCGCTTTGCGGGAACCGGTTGTTATGATGTTTACGGTTGGGCTGATAGACCGGCACAAATCATCCAAAACACCACAAACAGTATTCCGGCAACGATTCAATCCGGTGGAACCTTAACGCTAAACACACCAACCAATGGTGTGATCAATAACAGTGTTGTTATTCAAGGTGCTATTCGTAATGCCAGTATCACGGGCAGTGTTAATAACCCTTTAACCAATGTAACGCTGCCGGGTGAAGGTGGATTTTTTAAACCCAACCCAACACCCAATAAAGAACAACCGTATTTAATTGAAACCGATCCAGCATTAATCGATTTAAGTCAATATTATGGTAGTGATTATTTTTTAAAACAATCGGGTATCGGTGCAACTGGTGACGGTCAATTATTTTTAGGTGATGCTTATTATGATCAACGTCTAGTTGCCAAGCAAATTCGTTTGTTAACGGGACAACGATTTTTATTAAATGCAAAAGATGACAATGAACAATATAAACAACTGGCCGATGCAGCCGCCGCAGAGCGTGAAC
>UOFS01000030.1_pt1 | contig 46948 bp, 42 predicted proteins | sample 1989581 | NCBI WGS metagenome assembly UOFS01 (sample SAMEA4712198, study PRJEB27164) | hydrothermal vent metagenome | biome: marine basaltic hydrothermal vent biome; feature: marine hydrothermal vent; material: mineral | place: Pacific Ocean | collected 2011-06-14/2011-07-23 | depth 1691 m | reverse complement strand
TCAAAGCAGAGTCGGGTACAATTAATACGAGCAACTTTACCGATGATATCGGTGTGACAACGGTAACTTACCGTACCCAAAATCCCAGACCGGTACTTGCCAATAATGAAATAACAGCAGCAGAAATCGCCAAAATCGATAGCATTAATTCGAAATATGGTCTTAGCCCTCCAATTCCAACTGACGGATCGGTCAATCAACGCCGTGGCTGGGTGACAGTAACTGCAGCCGTTGCTGGTCAGGAAACCTTTATCGATAACAATGCCAATGGTTATTTCGATGCTGGTGACGGATTTTCTGCATCGGATGACATTGGTGAACCGTATATAGACAGCAATTCTAATGGAAATAGAGATCTAGGTGAGGACTATACTGATACGAATCAAAGCAGCTCGTATGACGGACCAAATAGAGTGTGGGATGGCCCGAATTGTCCCGATACGGCCTCGGGTTGTCAGAGTGCAATGACGATTTGGGATAGTACTCAATTAATGTTTACCGGGCACGGTGCTTACTGTGCATTTGATGTCTCTGCTGGCACAAGCATAGCACGAGGCAGTTCTGCAAATTATTCTTTCATGGTTGGTGATGCCAACCTAAACAGACTTGTACCTGGTACGACAATACGAGTGGCAACAAGTGCAGGCCGCTTGTCAGGTAATACAAACTTTACTGTACCAGACGGGTTGGGTGGTCCTACCGAGATAACTTTTGTTTTGGAAAATAATCTGTCCCAAACGGCTCAACCTACCACCGCAACGATCACGGTGACAGTGACCGGACCGACCATAAGTGGTATCCAGATTGTAGGCTGCCCGGGTAATATAACACCAACTCTCACTGCATCGTTACTGTAAATTATTGTAGTTAGAGTTTATAAAACGCTGTGAGAATGTTCTCACAGCGTTTTCACTTCTCCCGCAACTGGTGTTGATCTTGGGATGTTAGGCCTACCAAATTTAGGGGACACCGAGTGCGCCAAGCAAAGCTGGCAACAAATAGATGTAGCAAGAAACGTATGCCCTATTTTTCCAGATAACGATGGAACAAATGGTGAAGATGAATCTATAGGAAATTGGTCAGAGTGTGTTCGGCAATGTTTACAAGAAAGGCATAAAAATAGAATGCCGAAACCAAAATCATGCAGCCCAGATAATAACATTGGAAGTGAAGATAATGCCGATGATCATGCTATGTGTTTTATAGGTTGTGGTTTTAATTCTGAAAATCCATATAATCCTATAGGAAAAGATTTACCTAATCGAAATCCAAGTTTAGATTAAATATTATGAGTAAAATTAAATATTTTTATATGGTTTTGAGTGGTTTTGTATTATTAGATATTTTACTATTTTTAATATTGACACCATATAGAAATGTTTTAGGTGTAGTTAAGGAAGATGACATTTTTGGAATATTTATTAGGTTAATTCCTGACATATTTATGTTAGTATTTTATTTGTTTTTTTTTATTAAAATTATAAAACTAAATTATATTTCCACCATTATGGTGAAATGGCATTCAGCTATTTGTATATTCATCGGGTTGTTACTTTGTATTCCATGGGTCGGGATATTTTTCACTTCATTTACACCAATTGGTTTTTTGTATATATCCTTAATTTTATGGTTAGAGGAGGGTTATTATTTTGGTATTAGTTTGGCTTTAGTATTTGTGCTTATAAATTTTTATATATTAATCCGCCAAAAAAGGTAGACGTAAAAGGGGGCGAAGCCTGAGCGATCCCCACGTTTTTAATTCGCATAGTAAGAAAAATAAGATACCATATTTAACTAAAAAATATTGTGATTAAGGAAGTAAACTATATGAATTTATCTACTTGTAAAAACTATAAACTGATTTCTGAACTCCCATTAAAATATTTAATAATGTTTATATTCATAGTGCTTAGTCTTTATATGGCAATTAATATAACATTACTATACGTTTTAATCCCAGATGTTCTTAATCTTGTTCAAGAAAATATTAATGATGTTCAATTGATGATTTTAAAAAATGCTATGAATAAAATACTATTAAATAGTAGTTTTGGTACGATGATGCTATTTATATTGAATGTGTTAATGATTATTCTTTTATTAAAAGCAAAAAAATTAATTTTAGAGATAGATAAGAATTTTGGGTAATCAAGGGGACACTTGAAATAAACACTATTTAGTTATTACTTTAAAAAGCCTTGTTATTGAAACTGAAGTGGCATAGTTAATTTGGCCACTTCATTTCATTTCGTTTATTTATTATGGGATAGTTATATTTTCCATAATCTACGTTCTTATTTTGGTATATACAAAAATCATTTAAAAAAGAACTTTTGGGTTAATACCTTAGTACCTCAGTCGCTAGGACGATTAATCTCTTACAGTAATATCAGTTAACGGGACAGTTGTGAATGGCATTCAACTTGATTTTTATTATTGTAAGGCAGCGTTAGAATATTTGAATAGGGAGGGATATTAAATTTGAAGGTATATTTCTTAATATCATTGGCAGTAAGCGAGTGATTGCTATTATAATCAAAATGTGACTCGAAATATTCAATTAATTGTTCGGCTTGTTTTCCTAAGGTAAATCGACCACAGATGAACTGTTTTTCCTTCAATTTGGACTATATCGAATTCAATCATGTTTAATGCTGTATTTCCAGTTATCAGTGCTAATAATTTAGTATCAGGCTATAAGTTATGATCATTCATATTGATATGGATGCTTTTTTTGCCTCGGTTGAGATACGAGAAAATCCAGAATTACGCAACCGACCGATAGTTGTAGGTGGTGCTGCCGCTAGTCGTAGTGTGGTTTCGGCAGCTAGTTATCAAGCCCGCCGTTTTGGAATTTATAGTGCCATGCCAATGGCGATGGCGAAACGTGCTTGTCCACAGTTAGTTATTGTTCCGGTTAATATGCCGTTGTATGTTGAAGTTTCGCAACAAATCCACGAAATATTTTCTCGATATACGCCACAAATTGAACCTTTGTCATTGGATGAGGCTTTTCTGGATGTAACGGCCAGTATGCGTTTATTTGGTAGCCCAATAGAGATTGCTAGAAAAATAAAAGAGTCAATTTTTGTAGAGTTAAATTTAGTTGCATCAGTTGGCGTTGCTCCGAATAAATTTTTAGCCAAGATGGCTTCCGACGAAAATAAGCCCGATGGTTTTTTGGTGATTCATGAAGATAAAATTCAAGAATTTCTGGATCCGATGCCGGTCACTCGATTGTGGGGGGTAGGCAAGGTAACTGCGACACGTTTGGAACGTTTCGGAATTACTAAAGTAACGCAATTACGTCAGCAATCCGAAACTTTTATGCGTGACCAATTTGGAAACCAGGGATTGCATTTGATGCAATTAGCAAAAGGCCATGATAATCGTAGGGTGAAGCCGGAGCATAAGGCCAAATCTATTTCTCATGAAACAACATTTGCATCGGATATATACGATGATCAGGTATTAAAGTCTGTTTTATTGGGATTAACAGAACAAGTAGCATATCGTCTGCGTGCTAAGAATATTGAAGGGCGAACGGTTCAACTTAAATTACGCAATGCCGAGTTTCATACCATTACACGTTCTTACACTTTGGATCATGATAGTAATTCGACAAATGAAATTTGGCAGGTTTGCGTAAAGCTATTTACTAAAGTACGCCAAGAAAATAAAGACAGTATACGATTAATTGGTATGGGGGTTACCGGCTTTAAAAAAAACCAAGCACGCCAGCATGACCTATTTGTACAATCAGACCCGAAACAGGATATACTTGACAAGTTATCTGATACCATTAATGAACGATATGGTAAAAAAGCCGTAACACGCGGTAGTGTTAGAATTAATAGCAAGAAAATTAAAGATCAAAATTAAAGAAAACTAAATACGATGTTGGAGATTTTATGGATAGTTTAATGAGTGAATCAAATTCTGAACCAAACACAATTTTCTTAAAGAACTATACAGTACCAACTTATTTGGTCGACACAGTTACTTTAGATTTTGATTTAGGTGAAACTAAAACGATTGTGCGTTCGGAACTCAATATTCGTCGAAATCCTGAATCTAATACTGATCATAAGACATTAGAATTAAATGGACAAAACTTAATTTTATTATCGCTTGAGCTGGTGTATAACAATAACTCTCAATTATTAACTGAAAATGATTATAGCATTGAGGATGAGGTTCTAAGCATTAGCAATGTGCCAGACGAGTTTGTTATAAAAATTGCTACTGAGATAAACCCAAAAGAAAACTTGGCATTAGAAGGTTTGTATCTTTCGAGCAATATGTTTTGCACCCAATGTGAAGCACAGGGATTTCGGCGTATAACGTATTTTCCTGACCGTCCCGATGTTATGTCGCTTTTTACGGTAACGATTCATGCTGAGCAAGAACACTTCCCGATATTACTATCCAATGGTAATAAAATTGATAGTGGTGTCGATAGCAATAATCGCCATTGGGTTACTTGGCAAGATCCATTTCCTAAACCTTGTTATTTATTTGCCTTAGTGGCAGGTGATCTTTATTGCAAACACGATCAGTTTGTGACGACTTCGGGTCAAAAGGTTGATTTATACTTATATGTTGAACATGAAAATCAACATAAGTGTGATCATGCTATTCGATGTTTAAAACAATCGATGAAATGGGATGAGGATACTTTTGGTCGAGAGTATGACTTAGATAACTTTATGATTGTCGCGGTTAATGATTTTAATATGGGCGCAATGGAAAACAAGGGATTAAATATTTTTAATTCATCTTGTGTCTTAGCCAGCCCTGAAACCACCACTGATGCAGATTATTACCGAATTCAAGGTATTATTGGACACGAATATTTTCATAACTGGTCGGGTAACCGAGTGACCTGTCGAGATTGGTTTCAATTAAGTTTGAAAGAAGGGTTTACTGTTTTCCGTGATCAACAATTTAGCGCTGACATGAACTCTGCGGCTGTGCAACGTATTGATGATGTGAATATTTTACGCAATGCGCAATTCAGTCAAGATGCGGGACCAATGGCTCACCCAGTTCGACCTCAAGAATATATTGAAATTAGTAATTTCTATACTGTTACGGTTTACAATAAAGGAGCCGAAGTTGTCCGAATGATCCATACTTTATTGGGTGAAAACAACTTTAGAAAAGGTTCAGATAGTTATTTTGAGCGACACGATGGACAGGCTGTTACGGTAGAAGATTTTGTTGCTGCGATGGAGTCTAGCGCTACAGTTAATGATGACTTAAAAACCAAGTTTGATTTAAAACAGTTTATGAATTGGTACCATCAGGCGGGCACACCCAATATCGAGTTTAATGAACATTATGATTTGCAAAAGAAAACCTATTTTTTAACATTACGTCAGTCTTGTGTGGCAACTCCCGGCCAAGATATTAAAAATGAATTTCATATCCCAATACGTGTTGCACTTTTAAACCCACAAGGTGAAACCATCAATTTGGATTTAGCTACTGAAGATAGTTGCACCAATGTTGATGAGTGTATTTTAGAGTTAAAAGCCAAGGAACAGGTTTTTACATTTAATAATATCAGTGAAAAACCCGTGTTGTCATTACTACGCGGGTTTTCAGCACCAGTTAAAATTGCAACTTGCCGTAGTCGTTCAGAATTAGCATTTTTATTTGCACATGATTCTGATGATTTTAATCGATGGAATGCTGGCCAAGAGTTAGCACTTGATATTATTTTAGATTTAATAAAACAACATCAAACTGGGGTAGAATTAAAACTTGACGGTGAATACATTAGTGCATTTAAAAAGACTTTATCTAACGAATTTTTAGATAATGCTTTGAAAGCACAAGCACTGTCATTACCATCTGAATCTTATATTGCTGATCAGTCTAATGCCGGTGAGCCAGCCGATACTGATGCGATTCATCACGTTAGAGTTTTTGTCAGACAGCAATTAGCAAAGCATCTTGAAGCGGATTTCCTACGAGTCTATAACGAATCGGTATTAACGGGTGATTATCAATTTAATGCTAATGATATGGGACAACGCAGCATCCGAAATAGTTGTTTATCATTTTTGATGGAATTAAGTAATAGTAGTTATCATAAGTTATGCACTGATCAATTTAAACAAAGCAATAATATGACCGATGTGATGGCCGCTTTAGAGTTATTGGTTAATCACGATAATGCGTATCAATCTGAAAGTTTGCAAGAATTTTATGAGCAATGGCAAAATGATGCGTTAGTGGTTGATAAGTGGTTTGCGATTCAAGCAATGTCGCGACTACCGGGAACACTCGATAAAGTGAAATCTTTACTAAAACATTCTGCCTTTACCATTAAAAATCCAAACAAAGTTAGGGCTTTAATTGGCCGGTTTTGCTTAGGTAATGTTGCGCATTTTCATAATGAAGATGGTTCGGGTTATGAATTTTTAGCAGACCAAGTTTTGGTTTTGGATAAACTTAATCCTCAAATCGCAGCAAGACTCATTCAAGGTTTTAGCCAATGGCGCAATTATAACGAGAATAGACAAACGTTGATGAAAAATAATTTGCAGCGAATTATTTCACAAGACGATTTATCCAAAGACGTTTTTGAAATAGTCTCGAAAACATTGGCGTAGTTTTACATTATATTGCTGCAAAATATTGTTGTTGTTCTTTAGCGCGATCTAAAGCTTGTTGCGCAGTAACCAAAACTTGGGCTGATGTTTGGTGGTGAGATTGTTTTTCAGCAATACCAACACTCACCGAAATAGGGATGGTGATAGTTGATGAATGACTGGCATCTTGAATAATGCTTGGGCTTGGTTTTATTAGTAAGCGTTTTTTGCTGCGTAATATAAAGGGTTCATTTGCTATTGAATCGCATAATGTTGCAAGGTGATTATTTGCTTCACTTAATTGCATATCGTAAAAAATTAATGCAAATTCTTTACTGCCATAGCGATAAGGGAAACCTTTGCGGCCGAGTAATAGGCTGCGCGAGGCTACCATTCGTAAAATTTGGTCACAAATATCTTGACCGTATTCATTTGTGATTTCTATAAAATCATCAACTTCAACCAGAGCGATACAATAACGCTTACCTAATGAGCGTAATTGTTTTTTAAAAGAGGGCAGCGAGGGTAACTCAGTTATTAAATCAATTTTGGAAAAACGGTAATTTGTTAGGCCGATGGAGAATAGTACAATCACGCCTGCAACTGTAAAAAACATCGAAGCTGTATTGGGTGTATTAATAAAATGTAATGCCAATACGACTGAGACAAATACAGCTAAGTAACTAGTGATCAATACTTGTTTTTTTATTATTGCATTTGTTAATAATACAAGAAATGCAATACTACTCAAAATAACGGTTGATTGATACATTGGGGTAAGCTCAAATATGTCGAAATTAAAATAAGGATAATATAAATATTTTAATAATAAATCCGGTGCGAAGTTTATCAACCAAATTAGAAATGTTAGTTCGAAAGCTATTGCATATAAATGTATCAGTCCATTTTTGTTATACAAACCTTTTTCAGGAATTTTAGTAATAAAAATTAGCTTGAGTGCTAAAGCCGGAGCAATTAATACGTAAAGAATGGTTGCACTAGCATCATTTGCATCTGTCGGCCAAACAAAATTTTGTAAGAGCCAATAACTTATTAGCAAACTAAATGCTAAATTTAATTCTCGTGACAGTTTGCAAGTGAAACCAGTAACGATAATGGTGATTAAAATCAGATAAGGCATAATATTGAACATTGATAAGATGATGTCAGGAAACTTGGGGATGCTGCTAGCGAAATGAAATGTCATAACAATCATTGCTAAGGCAAATAGTGTTGATAGTATGGTTTTTTTAACCGATAAACTCACTTTACACCTAAAATATATTGTTTAAAATTATCCTTTATAACCAAGCAAAATTACATAACGATATTTGGTTTGATGCTGTGTTAATATAGTAGACAATATTTTAAAGGCTGGTGTCGATAAAATGGAATAATGAGATCTAGCTGCAATTTTAATAATCCGTCATTTCGGCAACGCTTTTAAGCCGGAATCTAGAGTTTTAACTTGAAAATTATGGAGTTATAGTAATATTAGTGGGTTCTAAGACGGGTTAAAATCGATCATTCGTTGAACCGAACGTAGTGCTTTAATACGTATTTTTTCATCAACTGTAATTTCATTACAGCCTGTTTTGAGTGTTTCTGCTAATGCTTCTAAGCCATTCATCTCCATCCACGGACAATGAGCACAACTATTACAAGTCGCACCAATACCGTTGGTTGGTGCTTCGATGAAGCGTTTGTTACCTGCTAATTGCCTCATTTTATAAAAAATGCCATTGTCGGTCGCAACAATAAAGGTTTTATTATCCATTTTGCTGACGGCATTAATTAATGCCGTAGTTGAACCAACAACATCCGCTTGCATAATAACTTCTCTAGGGGATTCAGGATGCACTAATACCGCGGCATCAGGATATTTTTGGCGCAAACGCGCAATGCCTTTGGCTTTGAATTCATCGTGTACAATACAACTACCTTGCCAAAGTAACATATCGGCGTTGGTTTGTTTTTGGATATAGTCGCCAAGATAGCGGTCAGGTCCCCAAATTATTTTTTCGCCACGTTGGTGTAAGTGCTTAATAACATTAACAGCAATACTTGAAGTAACCACCCAATCGGCTCGTGCTTTTACTTGGGCACTGGTATTTGCATATACCACAACAGTTCGTTCGGGATGTTGATCGCAAAAGTCTGAAAAAGCATCAACAGGACAGCTCAAATCGAGTGAACACTCTGCATCCAAACTCGGCATTAATACGGTTTTTTCTGGGTTTAATATTTTTGCGGTTTCACCCATAAATTTGACACCAGCAACTACAATGGTTGAAGCTGAATGACTATTGCCAAATCGAGCCATATCCAAAGAATCTGAAACATAACCACCTGATTCTTCAGCTAACATTTGCATGTCACTACTGGTGTAATAATGCGCAACGAGTACAGCATTTTTTTCTAGTATGAGTTTTTTAACTTCTGCAACGAGATTGCTGCGTTTTTCAGTCGACAAAACAGGGGCCGCTACCACGTTATTTGCTAGTGAACGGATAGCTTGATCATCAATGCGATACGCTTGAGTAGTCATAAATAAAAATTCTTCACTTGTACAGTGTTATAAACCTTAAAGATGTCCTAAGAATATTAAGAGCTGTACTATCAAGGAATATAGCTTTCGGGGTAGAAAACAAAAATTTATTGGATATGAGTGCTGTTTAGCATAATTAATATTGGGTTTTATTCATAAAAATGCTATATATAGCAATATGTTATAAGTGCTTTATAATCTAGTTTATTAAGGATGGGGCTGTTAAGGGTCTCTAAAAAGGATAAATAATGAAAAATAAAAAAATAATTGATAAAATTTTCAAGTGTTTACGCCTATCTGAGTCGAATAATCCCAATGAGGCTGCCTCAGCATTGCGCCAGGCCCAGCGATTAATGGACTTACACGGAATTAATCAAGAGCAGGTCAAATCCGCCCAAATCGTTGAGGTTATGACCGTTAAATCCCAGTTTGTTGAGCCACCCTATTGGGTGATTGCACTATCCGAGTTAATTGGGCAGGCTTTTTTCTGTCGAGTCTATGTTTCTCGTACAAAAAACAAACAATCAGAGTTTTATTTTATTGGAATTGGAAACCGAACTGAATTAGCGCGTTACACATTCACTGTGTTACAGCGATTGTTAGCACGTGAGCGTCGTCATTTTATTAAATCCTTATCCGATATGAAGAAATCAGAAAAAACGCGTCGTGGCAATGTATTTGCCCAGGCTTGGTTGTTTCGCATTGCTAGAACACTGGTTAATTTTGTATCGGATCCAATAATTGATAAGGCTATTGATGCATATGTTAGTAAACACTTTGGTATTACCAGTGACTTTGAAAGTGAAGCGGTTGTGCCAAACACTCGTGATATGGCAGCAATTTCAAATGGTTACCGAGCAGCAGAAGGGGTAAGTTTATTTCGGCCTGTCAATAATGATAATAACACCTATGCTTTAAATCAGTAGTGGTCAATTTAATAACCTTGTATAAATATGTTTAAATTTGTAGTATTGCAGATCAAACAAAATTAAAATTAAAATTAGTATTAGAATAACTCAATATAAATCCTTATCCATATATTTTAAGTGTTTGAGTCAATAAGCTGTATAGTGCTAGGTAATTGCTTATAGAGAGCATGTCATTATTTATAATGAGACTAATGCTTGAGTTAATGCTGTCGATAAATCTTAAACATAAATTATATCTATGTATATACATTGATCTATTTTTAACGTGTTAGCAACAAGGGTTTGAAAATTTTAATAGTCCTAATGGTAGCTTATTTAAAATATTTTAATGGCGAAGATGAACAACAGATAGAATGCAGTACCGTTCTAACTATTGGTCGTGATAAAAATAGTGACATTGTACTTAAAGACTTAATGGTATCTCGAAACCATGCAATGATACGCTTAATAGGTGCTGGAGATTATTATTTAATTGATAGTGGCAGTTCTAATGGTAGCTACATTAATAAAAAACGTGTTGCTATGCCGAGCTTACTTAAAAATGGTGATCAGGTTAAGATAGGGCATTTAATTTTTACTTTTGAAGATGAGGACGATAAGAATAATAAAAAATCAGATTCCCTGTCATTACAAGAAACAATTGTTGTTGACAGTCCTGAGATAAAACATAATACCATATTAGTTGCCGATATACGTGGCTTCACATCCATTTCAGAACAAGTAGATATTAAAACATTAACTCGCATGATGAATAAATGGTTTCATAACGTCAGTAATGCCATATTTACTAACGGTGGTACAGTAGATAAATTTATTGGTGACTGTGTGTTTGCACGCTGGGAATCAGAAACTGAAGATAAAGCAGCAATTATTCCTGCATTACGCTCAGCGTGGTTGATAAATATAATTACAAATAAATTGAATCAATCATTTTCAGAAATTAGTGAAAAAATTCGGATTGGCGTTGGTATTAATAGTGGTATTGCATCGGTAGGAATTGGTCAAGATAATACCGCATTAGGTGATGCTGTTAATATTGCATTTAGATTAGAAAACGCTAGTAAAATGTTGGATACTGATGTTGTTTTAAGTGAAACGGCATATAAATATTTACCACAAGAAAGTTGGAAAGGTAAAGAACAACATATAAGGGTTAAAGGTAAGCGCGATACAATTCGTATTTTAAGTTTAAAGTTTGTTGAGGTGGAAAGTTTACTACAAAATATAAACTAAAGAGACTGTAAGTAATTCTAACTAGACTGGTTCGAATTTGATTGATTTTTTGAAATATACAACTGAATTTCATTCATTAGTTCTTCCATATCAAGTTTAATTGCATTTATTATTTTGCTAGCAGTTTCTGCGATTTCATATGATGTTTTATCTACATTATCCTTATTAAAAATTGAATTTGCTTTTACTAATATTTCAATTTTTTCATCAGATATAAATTGTGCTAAAATGGCGTATCCGGTAATAAGTCCTTCTTGCAGTTTAGCGTCCTCTGAACCTAATTCTAGCAGTAATATTTGAATTGCGTTTTTTATCTCAATTTTGTCATGAGGTAGCTTTGATACGGGAATACCATAGGTTGATTGATCAAAAATAGACAGAACTTTACCATAGTCATTTAAAATAGTATTTGCGTGCGCAATACCTTGGGATATAGACTCAGTATTTTTCATTTTTTTCATAATAGAAGTAAAAACTTAAATTGATTATAGTATAATTAAACATCATAAATATATTTAAAGTCATTATAATTTTAAAAATTTAATATGGAAAGTCATTTAGAAGCCGTTAATTTTATCTCCCTACAATCATTGTACGCTATTCAATTAGAATTTATGGCTAGTTATGGCTATATATTTTTAATGTTGCTTGTATCACTGTATTTATTATATCCAAGTATTAAAATTAAGTTGTGTGAACGTAAAAATAATAAGTTCATTAGTAGAATTGGTAAATCGCAATTAAAAAATGTGGCTATCCAAGTTAGTGAAGATGAAATAATTTATATTGATTATTTAATATTACTACCTACTGGAATTTTTGTTTTAAATGTACTCAAATATAATGGCATAATTTTCGCTGGTGAAAATGTGGAATATTGGACACAGTTAATTAATAAAAAAAGTTATAAATTTCCAAATCCATTGCAAGATCTTGATGTTTGTGAATCAACGATACGCAGTATTGTTGCTGATTGTAATGTCATTGGCCATATTGCATTTGATTCAAACTGCGAGTTCCCTAAAGGCAAACCTCGGCGAATATCGATATTGCAGGAAATGTCAAATGAACTAGAATTTCTGAATGAAGGTGTTGATAAAGATTTAGAAGAAAAATGCCAAGAAAAGTGGAATATAATGAAAAACTCTGATTTTTGTCGAAGTGACGTGAGGCAAAATGATTTAAGTATCTTGGTCAAAGCTGAGCAAAAAACAAAAATAACAGCTATCGGTATTTTCTTTTTAGTTACATCATTGCTATTGTTAGCATATCAATTAGCAGGGCTAACTTGGTTTTAAAATAGGCTACATATTGTAGACAATAGCGATAATTAAACTTGCTAACAAATATATGGATAATATGATTAAAAAGTACATAATACCCAGTTTAGTAATTTTGCCGTTATTTTGGAGCAGTTTTGCTTGTTATGCTGCTAAAACCAGTAAAGGAAAAATAACGAGAGCATTTTTTTCTACCGCAATAGTCGATAAAGAGCCGATAAATCGCTTGCTAGTGGGTAGTGAACTCGACAAGATTTACTTTTTTACCGATATTCGTAATATGAAAGGTAAAACTGTCTATCATCGCTGGGAATATGAAGACAAGGTTATTTCGAAAAATAAGTTTAAAATAAAAAATACAAGGTGGCGGGTATCTTCGAGTTATAAGATTAAACCTGATATGGTAGGTAAATGGACAGTTGTTGTTACTGATGAACGTGGTTGGCCTCTAAAAGCCGTCATATTTCATTATGTTAAGCGTCAAAGCCAAACTGATTATCCAGATGTTATCTTGCCACCAAAATAACGAGTTAGCCATAATAAAATTAGCGTTCAGGCCCTAATTCAACACTGTCCTTCCATTTTTCAAGCATTGATTTGAATTCAGATGCAGCATTTTCTTTCACATTAAGTTCAGCTCGAGACTGGGCTGCCGCAATGCGCGATAGTCGGCGAGTTTCAGTTTCTTCTACTATCACTTCTTGATTTGGTTCTAACCATGCAAGTACTTTGTCGACGTTAAAATAAGTATCATTTGTAGCTGAAAAAATCCCGACGGCAACAATAACAAAAGATGTGACAGCGACGAGTTTAAGTTTCTTATTACGAGGAACTCTTTTGTAGGGAGCCTGTTGTTGAGCAGACGGTTTAGTGTTTGATTGTAAAAACGTATTGGATGTTAAGGCAACGCTATCGGTTGGATTAAATTTGGCTTGCTTATTTGCTGGTGTTTCTTTAACCCAAGAATTAGTCTGATTATCAACAGGTGCTTTTTTATCTTCCGTAAAAGCTGCTGGAGTGATGATATTCGTTTCTTCAGTAAAAATGTTCTTATTGGTGTTGCTAGATTCTTCAAAATCAAATAAATCATCATCTAAGTCTGTATCAACATCGGCAATCTCATCAAGCTCTGGAAAACTATCCATTGTTTCAAGTAAGGGAATGTTATCATCGTGATCGTCATGTTCTTCAAAAATTATTTTTTCTTGTTCTGGACGCTGGAAGATAAATATATCATGTTCGCCTTCTAAAATAATTCTGCCTTCTTCCTCCCTAACTGATGATTTAGCTAGAGATATATCACTATTAATATCTGTTTGTAATTCTGTATCGAGAGTTGGCTCCGCTTTTTTCTTTAGTTTTGCGGCAATTAATGCTGCGCGCTGTTTAGCAATTTCTTTAGTTTTACGAGCATTAGCATTTGCTCTTTCTTGTGCGCGTAATTGGGCGAGTTGCCGTTCTTGTTCTTCAGCATATTCTTTTTCTAGCTGAATTGCGCGTTGCTCAGCACGTTTATTTGCTTCTTCTGCATTGCGCTTGGCTAATTGCTCTGTCTCAAGCCTTGCTTGCTCAAAAGCTTCTGCTTCGGCTTTTGCATTTCTAGCAAGTACAGTCTCTCGTGCTAGTTGTCTGGCTTGTTCAACTTCTATTTCAATCTTTTTACGCGCATCTGCAGCGTCATCTTTTGCTAATTGTGTTGCCTTATCTTGTTTTGCGAGTCTTTTTTCTTCTTGGGCTTGTTGACGGATTAATCGTGCTTGTTCAGCTTCAGCTTGAGCAATTTTAGCTTGCTCCTCCATAATTCGGCGTGAAGATTCAACCTCTACTTTCAGTTTATTGGCTTCAGATTTAGCTTGTTCACGAATAGTCTCGGCTTCAGCTCTAAAGTGTGCGGCTTCCATTTCAGCAGTGAGACGGGCTTCCTCTGCTTCTATGGATAACTTATCAGCTAATTCTTTTGCTTTACGCTCTTTTTCTTCAAGTTTGACATTTTGAGAATTTTTTTCTTCTAATTCAGCACGTAATTGTAATACTGCTTTTTCAGCTTCTTGCTGTGCTTTGCTAGCAACCTCAGTATTTTGTTGGAGTTGTTGTTCTGTTTCTTGGCGGTGTTGCTTTATTGCATTTTCAAGTTCTGTTTTTTCTTGTAGAACTTTAGAACGGATGTCATTAATTTCATTACTAGCTTCTTTTTTAGCTTTATCAAGTAGTTTATTGGCTCGAATAGATTTTTCTTCCGCTTCAAGTCTTTTATGCTCAAGATTCTGTTGTTCTTTTTTTCGTTGTAGTAATTCTGCTCTGAGTGTTTCAATTTCTTTTTCAGCATCACTTTTGATTGATGATATTTGTTGTTTTGCTTCTTGAACTTCGGCTTCGGCTTTTTCTTGTTTGGCTAAAATTTTCTTTTCAGTTTTTAAACGTTTAATACTATCTTTTTTAGATTTTTTTAATTCATTTTCGACACGTTTGCGTTCATTTTCAATTTCTTTTTTATATCGTTCAAGCTCTAATTGCGAATGTTCACGAATGGATAATGCTTCTTTCTTTATACGCTCAATTTCGCTTTGAGCTTTACTAATTTCGCCTTCTGCTTGTGCTGATTTTTTGCGCTCTCGCTCAAATTTTTCTTGGAGCGCTTTCTCAGCTTGAGCGGATTTTTTGCTTTGATTTTCTACTTGTGCGGATTTTTCACGTTCTCTTTTTAATTTTTCTTGAAATTCTTTTTCAGCTTGAGCTGCTTTTTTGCTTTGGCTTTCAGCTTGAGCGGCTTTTTTGCGTTCTTGCTCTAATTTTGCTTGAAAATTCTTTTCAATTTTTTCGGCTTTTTGAAGCGCTGCTTTACGCTCAAGTTCTAATTTTTTAGAGAACTCTTGCTCTGCTTTTGATTTGATTTTATCAATTTCATCGTCATTTAACGTTGGTATTTTCAAATTCTCAATTTCAGTTGATAATTTGATTGGTGCGGGTTTAGTTTGAGGCGTTGTTTTAGTAATATTAACGTGAGATGGCTTATCTAAGCTAGTTGTTAAAATCTCGGCTGAATGGCTTTCTGTTTCGGATGTTGCCGAGGCCTGTGTAATATTTGTTTTAGTTGCAGGAAGATCACTGGCTTTTGGGCGTAATAATTTATCACTACTAGCCATTCCCGACTCGATAACACTGCACTGGAAACCCAATTGGCACATTAAGAATGCTGCAGCAGAACTACGGCTTCCAGAATCACAATAGACAACATACTTACGAGAAGGGTTAAGTGAAGTTGCTCTGTTGCGTAACATCGACAACGGAATATTCATGGCACCTTCAATTGAATCGGATTTAAACTCATCCTTGCCACGCACATCGATTAAGCGTGCACCAGATTGAATTAGCTTACTGGCAGTTTCTTGATCAATAAACTCAAGCAGTGGTTGCACCAAAATTGAATTAAAGTCTTCTTTAGTAAGACGCATCAATACACCATCTTCATTCATGGTGACAGATGCGTTTCGTTTGCCGCTGGTAATAAGTGCTTCTTCACCAAAACCATCACCAACGGTTAAAATAGCCAGTTTCACATCTTTAACTTTGGGAGCAGGGCGTCTTGAAACATCACATTTACCGGATTTAATGATGTAGTAGTAGTCGTCTTGTGAGCCTTGTTTTACAACAACATCACCTTTTTTGTACTCGACTTCGGTCATCTTCATTAAAAGATTTTGAATGTTTTCAGTCGGTAAGTTTAAAAATGCTTTGGACTGTAAAAAGCGCAACATCCAGTCGCTAGCATCATCAGTTTCGGTAACATCAAGCTCGGTTACTTCATAGGTTGAAGCAAAGCTCTCATCTGCAGTCAATATGTCTAATAAGTCGGTATCAATCGATAATAATGTGGCTGCTGTCTTAGTGCGAGCGGTTGATACTCGTGGCAATATTTGTTCAATTGCTGAATTCGCGGCAGATGTTTTAGCCTTTAAAACGGTAGCACGAGATTTTCCTGGAGTCGACAATTCAATTTGTCCGGCAAGCAAAAAATAAGTGCGTTTATCATGATCACCTTGTCTGAATAATACTCGAGTAGCAGGTAGCTCTTCGATTTTTGCCTTATTAACAATTTCGTTAATTTTATCAGCACTTAAATCCTTAAACGAGTTTAAGTTTTTTAGAATTTTTTTATCTATTTTTTTCACAGTATTTTCAGCTTGTTTATTTAAGTATCGTAATAATGTACCTGTTAAAAAATTTAAACAGGCTTAGCTAGTTTGTATAATGATTACCTGCAAAATGATAATTTATTATTAATGTCTAATGTTTAAATTAATAATAGGTCAGTTATCAAATATTGGTTGTGACAGCTCTCACAGCTTGGCTTAATAGTTTGTGTATTTGTATTATTATCAAATAGATATGATATAAAAATATCAGCTTAATATAAAACGACATCTCATTATCACTTAAACTATCGTCTGCTAAATCGATTACTAAAAATCTATTTCTTCTCAATTCATCAATTTGTGAATTGTATCCACTTTTGATGAACCCTAGAAGCCTATTAGAGTAGTTAATAGTGTATCAATGGTTACCGGTAACCATCAAAGGCTAATTGTTTTGAACGATACTGTTATTTCACCTTGTTATGTTTAATTCTCGTCGTCTTCGATTATAAAAGTTAAGTCAAATTTGGTATTTTCGTGGCTCATATTTAAAGTAAAGTGATTAGCCTTTTCTAATAGACTAATTTTTTTAATGAAATTATCAGCATTCTTTTTGATTAAAACACCGTTAATTCCCTTGATTATATCACCTTCAACGAGACCAAGTAGTTCGGCAGGGCTATTTTTTTGAATATTCGTGATTTTATAGCCGCTTAGGTATCCATCTTCTATTTCTAGTTTAAAATGAACGGAATCAAGCCAAAATTGTGTATCGATTTTTATGCTGTTAAAAGTATTTCGATTAATTCGATATTCGTGTGCTTTGAGTGGTGCAGTCATTTTGGGGTTAGCATCAAGCCCAAAAAATTGTCGCTTTCTAACCGGAACCAAAGATAATTTAATGATCTGTTTATATTTCGCTAGAGTAATGGATTTTTTATTAATGGCTTTGATACTATAACCCAGTATTGATTGGTTTAGCTGGTAGATGCCTTCTGCTTTATTTGCTATTCGCAAAACGGCAAAAGATCGTTTACCAGTTATTGTGCCAACTAATTCGAGTTTTGAAATGTCTGCCCCAGAAGCTGCAATTGATGGTGCTGCTAGGGCAATGTTGACGAAAAATAAATAACAAAGAAATAAAAATATTATTCTAGGTAAATTTATTAGTCGTGACATTATTGAGGTATAAGATCAAGTGGGTAGTTAAATGTAAAGTTAGCAGCCCCCGGTTTTGCACCAAAATTAAACCTTTTTATGCGAAGCCGTATGCGTGTATTTAATTTTTTGTTTTTGATCTCAGTTGATATTATTTTTATAAAAATAACTTTACCAGCAGCATTAATTGTGATTTTAAATAATATTGTACCTTGTAAACTGGGATCTTTACGTAGTGTGCGATTGTATATTGAATTCAATTTTCCTTTATTGCGCTGAAAAACTAATTGAATTTCTTCATCACTTCGACCAGTCGGGCGGACTTTTCGAGTTTTATCACCTGTTGTTTTAATAGTACTGCGCACATTAGTAGTATCACGTTGTTGCAGTTTGCTCTTGGTATTGATTGAAACTTTTTGATTCTTAATACCACCACTACCAGAACCTGCTTTTGAGGTTAAAATGCTGGAAGCATCAAAAGCGGTCTTTTTTCTTTTGCTAATGGTTTTTAGTTTTGACTTCTTTAAAGTTGCAACATCAAAGCCATCGCGTAAATCAGCAAGTTCATCATCAAAACCGGCTAATTCAAAAACCGACTGCGCGATTTTTTTAGCCGAAGGTTTGGGTTTGGGCTTGGGTTTAGGTTTATTGGTTTTTTTCTTAGGAGTTTTTTTCTTAATTTTCTTCTTAGGTTTTTTCTTAACCTCTTTCTTTTTTTTCTTTTCTATTTTTTTAGGTTCAGGTTTTTTAATGATAGGTTTAATTGGTTGTTTAATTAATAAACGTGCAAAACGCGGTGGAACGTCCTCAAACTTATCTTTTTTTACCTCAGATTGAGGTAAAAAAGGGAAAACAATAAATAAAATAAAAAAGACAATGAATACTATTCGTGCAATCTTATTAAAGCGTTGGTCATTATCAGTATCAGACCAAGGTAATAAAGGTTCAGAGGCGTACTTATACATTAACTCTTATCTCCTTCAGCCGGTTTTTGCAATACGGCAAGGGATATATTAGTGTAGTTTGAATTTGAACAAGTTACCATTATTTTTTTAAGCAGCTTAAACGGAATTTTTTTATCACCTAAAATAGTAACTTTTAAACCTTTTTTGTTTTTTGCAATACGCATTGCTCGAGCTGCATAACGTAATAATTGTTTTTGTAAACCTGGAATTATTGTTGAATTGTTTCTAAGAGCTTTTCTAACTGTCGCAACTGAGCGTCCTTGAAGCAATATGTGTTTGTCATTAACCGTAATGACAATAGATTTTTTAGGCGTTTGCTGTGAAGTCGATTCAGGTAATTGAATAGCCTTACTGTTCGTTAAAGCTTCTTCTTCGCCCGAGCTTACTAATAAAAAGAATACTAAAATAGTAAAGATATCCATCAAGGACACCATGTTCAGGCTTGCTGTTCGATCTTTTCGACGCTTATGATGAGCCTGCATGCGTTTAGCACGTGCGGACATTTTCATTATAGTATTCTCATTATTATATTATTCAATTTATTGTATCGTTTACTTCGTTGGAGCATCGCCAATCGCTATATCAGGAAAAAGTTCAGCATAGATAAATTCGCCGTCTTTTTTTGCTTGATATGTTCGCACCGAATCCATAACATTTACCAAGGTCTCATAAGTAGTATTGGCCGAGGCTAATACCGTGGTATTGGTTTTGTTGGGATATTTTGCTTTGATTTGTTTTAATAAAGCGGTTAACGCTTTAGTATTGTGCTTGTTTTTATATAACGGGATAGCGCGTATCAAACCACCTTTATTGTCTACTACAGAAATTTTATTGTTAAAAACCAGCACTTGAAATTCAAACTTCAATTTCTGTTTAGATGCAACGGTTTTACCAGCAGCGGGTAAATTTAACTCTAAAATTGCCATGCGTGAAAATACTGCCGTTATCAACAAGAATGGTACTAACACCACCATTAAATTCATAAATGCAGTAATATTTAATTCAGCAGTATCGATATTTCGTTGACGTCGTTTGTGGTGACGGCTCATTATTTATCGCCAAAACTGGTTTTTTCAGCAATAGAGTTAACAAATTTCACTCCAACCATTTCAAGACTGTCAACAATTTCTGTCGTTTTAGTTTGTAAAAGGGTATAAAGCAGTAGTAGCGGAATAGCAACCATCAAGCCAAATGCCGTGGTGTTCATGGCGACAGAAATACTTTCTGATAAAATTTGTGCTTTCTGAGATGGATCGGCTTCGGCAACGGCTTTAAACGCATTAATCAAGCCAATAATGGTACCAAGCAATCCGAGCAAGGTGGCAATATTGGCAAATGTTGCTAAATAATGGGTTCGTTTTTCAATACGCGGAATAATTTCCATCATACCTTCTTCAATCGACATTTCAACATCATCACGGTGATTAGCGGTTTTAACTTTAGCCAAACCATTATTAATAACACGGCTAACGGCATTATTTTTCTTCGATGTTAGGCTGTAGGCTTTTTGAAAATCACCTTGCTTTAATATTGGCAATAAATCAGCCAATAATTTGCGGTTAGTCCTGCGCGAAGCAGAAAGGTATATATAGCGTTCGATAGCAATCGCAAAGCCTATGGCTAATACAAGTGCAATAGGGTACATAAAAATACCGCCATTTTTAAAAAAGTCGACAATAGTAGTGTAAATGTCCATACCTATCTCCTGGAACGTATGTTAAATTTGAATGAAATATATTTTAATAAATGAATTAGTATTCTTCTTCACTTTCACTTATGGGGTTTAGTTGTTCGTGAAACTCAATTTGTTGTTTAAATTCTTTTCTGTCGATTGGGGCTAATGCTTCATCGACTAGTCTATCAATTGGTAATGATTCCATATCGGGTAATTGTGACTTTTTCCATGGAACAATGTACATTACCTTAGGTAACTCACGGTTGCCAATAATCGACGTACCTTCGATATCAACGACTTCTTCTTGTGCGATACTCAACTGGCTATTTAACAATAGAATTAATAATAATAGACTTTTAATTTTCATGGCTAGAACCTTTTGTATATTGTATCGTAAGTTAAGAGGCATTTACACGTCGTTTAATATCAATAATCCAATTACTGACTTTTTTATCTTTGTTTCCCGTCAGATCTAAATAGCGCTGATAATGCTCAAGTGCTTTTGTTAAATTAGAAAAATAAATATCATATAAAACGCCAATATTGAGGTGCGCATTCGCATAATCTGCATTGCTTAGTATCGCGTACCGATACGATTTTAAGGCCGCTTTAAATTCACCATTTTTACGCTGTATAATTCCAAGGTGGTTATGACTAACGGCATTATTGGGGTTTAAACTCAGCGCCTTTTCAAAAGCTTTTTTAGCTTTTGAAAATTGTTTTGCACGAAAATAGATTAAACCAATATTGACGTGCGGACCTGCAAACTGAGGATAATTTTGAGTTAACAGTGTTAATAATTTAAGTGCAGAACGATTTTTATTCTTTTGCATTAACGAAATAGAACGATTAAAGTCTCGTTGAAATTTTGGTGTGACCGGAGGCGTTTTAACAGGGACTAGTGTTGGTAATGCCTCTTCTTCAATAGTATCTTCATCTGAGCTGCTAGTCGGAATCGCACATGCTGATACGCCAGCTATTAATAATGCCAGCATTATATTTTTGAAAGTTAATGTATTAATGTACTGCATTGGTATATTGCTCAATTAGTTCAGGTTTAGCGTATCGCGCTGGTAATAGTAAGCTTAATTGTTTTAAGCTGCTTTTTACCCATTTATTGTAAATACCTTCTTTAATGCGAGACAAATTGCTTGAATGTATCTCGATTGCTTTTTCTTCCAATGGAAATGCTTGTTCTTCTAACAGCAATTCATATTCTTCAAGTTGTTCTTCGTTTAATTTTTTAGGACGTTGTGATTTTAGTAGCGAAGTTGCAAAGTCACGGTATATTTCTGCAATTCTATAGGTTGCCGATGTTGTCACTGTAGCGACTTGATAGTTGATAGCAACAGTATAAGCTGCAATGGCTTTTTTCATTAACTTCTTCTTTTTACGCAAACTTTTTTTCAAAGGCATGGTTAGCTTAACTTTATTGTAAGCAACATGCTTTGGTTCGGCCATGGTGAGCAGGGCTTGTGCAACAATATTTTTGCTTTCTTCCGTTCGGGCATTAGGATATCTTTTATCACTGCTAATGATATCTTTTAACCAAAACCATTGTTTTTTACGATTTTTATTTTTTTTGTAAATATTAACTAGCTCTAAACGCGCTTCCATGGATTCCGGCTGCTTACTAGGAAATAATTTAATAAATTGAGTGTAAGCTCTTATAGTACGTTTAGGTAATTTGGCTTTTTTATATATTAAAGCCACTTGCCAAAGTATGCGTTGTGATTCTGTTTTGTCTTTGGTGTTTAAGGCTAACACTTCGAGCTCCCCCGCTGCTTTAACGTGCTGTCCTGATTCGGTGTAAACCAAGGCTAGTTTTTCTGTCACTCCGAATTGTAACTTATGTTTTTTTGATTGGGTTTTTCTAAAGCGCTCTAAAATAACACCGGCTTTTTTCCATAAGCCTAAAGTAATGTATTCTGCGGCTGCGTCATATTCGGCAGTGGCAACAATTTTTGAATTTGGTACAGATTTTCTTACCCGCAAAAATTGTAATGCGGCTTTTTCATGGTCGCCAGATTTCCGAAGTTCTTCACCTTGTTTATAAATACTTGCTGTTAAGCGTTTTAATATTTCGGGTCTTTTCTTGTCTTTTTTATCGTAATATTTGATGCTCTTACGATAAGCAATTTCAGCCTCTCGATAATTACCGGCTTTATAACTACCTAGCTCAAATTTGGCATGAGCCATGATAGTCCAAGCCGATTTTAAAACTTGCTGAGATTTTTTACCCGGTCTCTTTAATAGTGTTTCAGCAGTTGTTGCTGCGCGAGTATAGTCTTTTAATGTAAATAGTTTTTCGGTAGTTTTAATTAATACTGCTGGAATATTTTTATTTCGTGGATATTTAGCGCTAAAACGTAGTGCACTATCAATGCTTTTTTGAATCCATAGTGATTTTTCGCTCGTTGGCAGCGTAGGAATTAGTTTTTCATAGGATAATATCGCGGCATAAGCTGCTGTACTGCTTTTTCGGTGAGTGGGGTATTGGTATGCTGTTTTTTCATATTCAACACTAGCTATTTGATATTGCGTGCTATCAAATAAAACTTCAGCCAGTAAAAAATTATTAAGCGCAGTTTTTTTATCATCGGGAAATGAACGAATATATTCTCGATACCAATGAGCCGCTTTGTTAAAATCGGCTAGCTTACGACTTTTTTTAGCGACAGAGTAAAAATGCGATGATAAATCGCTGATGTGTTTTTTTAATTGCGGTTGTAATGACACCTGTGCATTTGGGTGTGAATTCCAAAATGTTGAATTGACACCATAGTTTTCAACAAAAGTTTCTTTAGTGGGTAAAATTAAAGATGAAAAACCGCCGCTAGAGTATGCAAGGATAGCGCGGTTATGAAAGTCAGGTGCTAGATCATGTTGTTGATTGTGAGTAATAAATTCAAGATAAGTGTTTGCAGAATCTATAATACGATTTTTTTCGTTATATAAGTCACCCAAACTAATGTATATTTGAGGTTCGTATATTCTTTTACCATTATTTTTAAAATAACTTGAAACACTCTTTGGTCCATCCAAATAGGTAAATGTTAAACTGACCGCGCGCATAGTATCTTTAATTAATTCTTGCTCACTTTTGGATTTTAAAGGGACTTTAGTGATTTTTTTCTGAGCTTTTGTTGTTTTAACATTTGTTACAGTCGTTGTGCCTAGTATTTTTTCATCTAGTAGCTTGAAAAACGCCGATAACGTTTCTTTATGTTTGTTTTGTTTAAAGAGACTCCAGCTGTATTTATAGAGTGAACGTTGATAATAAATTGAGTCTCGATTTGATTCGACGATTTTTTTGTAGGCTTGCTCAGCATTACTGTAGTCACGCAAGATAAACATGGTTTCACCGCGTCGAAAGTTTATTTCTTGCCAACGAGGATCATTAGGGTATTTTTCTATTAAAATATTTAAAGTGTCTAAGGCGTTTTCTAACTCACCAAGCAATTCATACGCTTTGGCTAATTGATAATAAATTTCATTGTTTGATTCTTTATCAGGATATTTTTCCAGATAGGTATTATATTGTCGTATGGCACTGATTAGATCTACTTTACTTTGAGACTGAACACGTGGGTTTTGGCTGGAGTTTTTCGTTACACCAGCTTCTAATTTTAAATCGGCTAAGCGACGTAAGGAGTCTTGATAAATTTTTTCGTTAGTACCGTATTTTCCTGCGATAACGTTTTCATAGGTGTCGATAACTTTTTTTCGATTCATCTTTCTTTTAGATGGTTCGATTTCTGTGAAAACGACTTCTTTATCTTCTAAACTGTCTAATGTTGCTGCTTGTTTACTCGAACCACAGGCAGTAAGCATAACTGTTGCTACTGCAATAGACAGAACAAGGATAAAATTATTTTTTAGTGAATTACTGAAGAAATTCAAGTGACGACAGTTCATAATCTTACGGTATTATTCCCAAGTTTTAATGTTGAGTATTGGAAGTTCTTGTTGCTTTTCTTTGGAAATATCAAGTTCGACATAGGAAGTAACAGCAGATTTTGTGAATTTACTGGATGAACTTATGGTATGTTTTAGTTTATTTTCATCAATAGCAGATAATTGAACTTTAATAGTATGCTCACCTTCACTAAGCTTACCGACATAGATTTTTTGCATGGCTTTATTTAAAAGTGATTTGCCTTCTCGTTCACTGTAGAGATAGGTTTTCACTTGTTTTTTATCTAAAAACAGACTGATAGAATCTAGCGTTAAAATAGTTGGGGAGTTGACTGTCAGTAAAACAGCCAGTTGAGAATCTTCTGGCTTTAATAAAATTTCTTGCAGTTCACTAATTTCATTTTTTATACTCGAAGTATCCGCATTCACTAATGTATTGATATTAAGCGTTAATACAGCACAGCTATAAAGCATAAATCGTGATATCGAGTTTATTTGATTAATTATCATTACTTAACATTTTACCTTTATTTTTTGGTGTAAGACAGGCATTACTGTATTAAATTTGTGTTATTACAATTACTAATCCTAGTATTATTATAACGGCATTATTATATTAATATTTTCTATAAATTTAATAAGGTAACGTACTTGTTGTAATATGCATTAGCTTTGTAGCACTGTAGTATTGTATATTTTTTAAACTAAACTAGAGCGATTGAAATCACGGTTTTTGTCTTTCGCTATAAGCCAGCGATCTAGCTAAAAATTGTAAACTGCGAATATGTTAAATAATAGACGATTATACTGAGTATAATCTGTATAGAGTATCACAAAATCGTTTTTTTGTTAAATAATCAATAACTTAGCCCTTGATTTAATAGTAAAGGTAACATTACAGACAGATTCTACTTGGGATTCTGCAGTCCTGATGAAAAAAGCAATTTTCCGGTAGAATCAATAATAATTGCATCAAACTTATCAATTTGGTTAATTAATTTCAAAGCCTTGTTACTACCTAGCACAAATAAACTGGTTGATAGGGCATCACAGCTCGTTGAGTCTGGCCCGATGACTGACACACTACGGACTGATTTTATTGATTGACCGGTTTTTGGGCTGATAATGTGATGATAACGCACGCCATTTTCGATAAAAAAACGTTCATAATCACCTGAAGTCGAAATTGCGATATTGCTCAAGGGAATAAGAATGGCTGATTTCCCCTTAACTCTTGGATCGCGTATTCCCGTAACCCAAGGACGACCACGATGATCTCCAATTATTCGGGTATCACCCCCAGCGCTGATCAGACCGTATTGGATACCTTGAGATTTTAATATAGCGATGCTTTTATCGACTGCATGACCTTTGGCTATTCCACCTAAATCTATTACGACACCAGACTTGGCAAATTTAATGCTGTGATCTTGTTTGTTTAATATCAGATGTTTGTAATTGATTTTACTTAAATTGCTTTGGATTTGCTGTTGTGTGGGTTTTTTGTTGTTCCGGTAATCGTATAAATTTCCAATACTCGCGAAAGTGACATCAAAAGCACCTTTTGTGAGTTCTGAGATTGTTATTGATTTATTAATTAAGTTAAATAATTCTTCACTGAGTTTGACCTTTTGGCTTGCGCCCAGCCGGTTTAATTTTGATAGCTCACTGTCTATTTTAAATGGGCTCATTAGCACATCAATTCGATGCATTTCAGCCATTATGGTGTTAATGATTAAATCTGCTTTAGTTGAATCTTCAAGCCAAAATTCAAGCCTAATTTCTGTGCCCATGATAGCTTGCTTGCTCTTAAACCAATCGGCATAGCTATTTATGGAGAATAAATAACTTATTGAAATTAATAGAATAGTTAGCAATGGATGAAATGTTGAATTCATTATTTTAGAAACTTTAGGGTTATGTTAATTGTTTTTTAAGACTATAAATTATTTTTGTGTCATGCATGATACTGCTTAATCTTATATATTAAAATATCTTAAATAGGTTTTCGCTTATAGCTGCAATTTGACATCCAAAATCGGTAAATTTACCTATAATTTTGTTATCATCAAAAGTTGATATTAATATTGAGCAGGGATTTGAAGTTAATTACATTATATTGCGGGATGCTAGCTTGGTTATTAAAAAATTTTACGTTGTCGATTTTGACTGCCACTGCTCAGCTGATTTTGTATCACCGGATTTAAGGTAATACTTTGAAATCATCCTGCAAGCAGGCCCTTGGCATTTAGGGTTAAGTTCCATTGCTCTAGTTAAAACTTTAACACCAGATTCTTCATTACTACCAAGCAATACTCGACCAACGGCATAAAGCATTTTAACATCGTTTGGGCGGTGATTTAAAATTCGGTTATAGATTTTGAGCCCTGCTGTTTTGCCATCAACCTTACTAGTGAGTCTTGCCAATTCAAAAACTTCGTCTTGACTTAATGAGGATTCTTTCGTTTTCTTTTGCAAATTGCGTAATTGCACAACTACGTCATCATCTTCTGTAAATGAACTTTGTGTACTAGACGAGTCTTTAACAACATTAAGCGCTAACTGAAGTCGTTGTAACCAAATTTGATCCATTGTTGCAATTACTTCAGTAGCATAATCACCTAAGTAGTGTTTTGCTGCATTAAATTTAAACTTAGAAGGTACTATAATATCTTCATGTCCTAGAGAATACATTCGGTCACGTAAACCTGGAAGTGTATGTGAATAGTCAACCGAGGCCGAATGAGCTAGTTTTAACCAGCGTTCCATTTCTTCATAACTTAAACCTTTCGCAATGGCCTTTGGCATTGATTCATACGGTAAAAACTCAGGGGCTAAGGGCTTTTGCCTTGCCATACTTTGTATTTTTGGCCAGAATTTTTTATCGAGAAATTCAGGGTTAACAATATTTGCACTCATCATAGCGACAACATCACTATCATTAATTACATCGAGGACATAGTGATCTGATTTTAATTCGTCTTTTTGTATTGCAAAGAAACATATGGCTTCAGCTAATGGACAATACACTGAAAAGAAATAATATAAAAATTTATGAAGTGGTGTACTACCACGTTTGTAGGCTTCTAAGTAGTGTCTCCAAATTTTTGTAGAGCGTGCAACCCAGCTAGTTATTTGATCATATTGCCCAGTATATTGCCCAATCACTCGAGCCAATGAACCTTTAAAAAGATCAGGACTGAGACATAACATGGTTGGGAGCCCTATGCATAATGTGGTGTGTGTTAATACAGGAATGCTATACCGAGGTGTTTGAATAATTTTTATTGAATAATCTGGAGTAAATATTATATTGTCAAACGTGCGACAAGAATAACGTTCGATTAAAAGTAGCATTTCATCGATAAATTTATCGGGTTTTTCCCAATCAAGTTCGACACCGCTGGGGGGAATAAATTTAGTTTTAAACATGAAAAAACTAGTGGTAGCAACGGCAGCTAAGATGACTATGTTTACTAAAATTAACAGCCAGTCAATAAATCCTGAGGCATTAGCAACATTACTAAATAAACCAAAAAATAAAATTAGACTCGTTATAGGAAAAAAAGCCAAGAAGCCATAACCGACGGCCGTGATAATCGTTGCCAGAACCATATAGCTCTTTGGAAACTTGGTATACACAGGCTGTAGTACTGGTATTAAACGTACAAATTTAATTATATCTTTTAACATTTTACTTTTCTGATTATGCCCAAAATGGGATTATTTACATTGTTTTTGCTAGTAATTAAATTTAAAATATTATAAATATACGATAGAGTATCTACAGATTATCACTATGAAACCAATCACAAAACGCATATTTATTGCTTTATTTTTGTTCAGTTTTGGTATTTCAAATCTATTTATTTAGTATTTTCGCTATATTCGCTATTACTATTAATTGTGTATTTCACATTGTTAATTAGTGCTTACCAATAATTTTTATATACACATTAAACTACTTTTAGTGAGATTAGATGCCTTATATAACACCGTTTAAATTGTACTTTATTTTGATATCGAGTTTTATTGTGCTTTTTGCGTGTTCTGAAATTTCGAATAAAGAGCAAATACAAAATCAAATCGTGCGTATGCAACAGGCTATTAGTGATAAATCCATGGCAGATTTCATGGTCTATTTTACTGATGATTTTGTTGGTAACAAAAAGATTAGTAAAAAACAACTACGGCAATTATTGTTTGTTCATTTTCGTCGCAATCGAAATATTGATACCTATAAATGGCAGGCAGATATTACGGTGGAACAAAATTTAGCTCAGGTTGAAATTTATGTTTTCGTTTCAGGGAGCAACACCCGTTTACCTGAACGTGCACGGGCTTATAAAATTAATACTAAATGGCAAAAGAGTGCAGGACAATGGTTGGTGGCTTCTGCCGTTTGGAAAAATGTAGAACAATTTATGTAATTAACTCTATTCTTGTTGTTACCGGATAACAGTGAATTTATTTATTACTTTTTTCAATGGTCTGGTTGTGTAAAGGGAAGTTTTTTGTTTTTCGATCGTTAAAATAATAACGTAATGTTTGTTCGATAGTTTTAAACGCTAACTCCTGCCAAGGAATTTCATCTTCTGAGAATAATTCGACCTCTAGGCTTTCGATTCCTGGGGAAAAAGTTAAATCTAATAACTCGGCGCGATACATTACGTATATTTGGCTTATATGAGGCAAGCTAAATAAACAATATAAGCCATCAAGCCTAATATTTGCATTGGCTTCTTCAACACTTTCCCTTATTGCTGCTTGCTCGAGTGTTTCTTTGTTTTCCATAAAACCTGCAGGTAGAGTCCATTTACCATGACGTGGTTCAATAGCGCGTTTGCATAACAATATTTTATTTTGCCAAACCGGTAGGGTGCCAGTAACTACTTTGGGGTTTTGATAATGGACGGTATTACATTGATGACAAACATAACGGGCTAGATTGTCACCCTCGGGAATTTCTAAAACAACTGAATTACCACAATTATTGCAATAGTTCATAGTGATTTAAGATGTCGCCAATTGATTTAGCCATGCGGACCAATCACTGTGAAGTGACACATCAACACCATCTTTTGTGGCCAAAGATTGTAAGCTTGTTTGTAAGTCTTGCAATAAACTGGAATCCATTAACTCAAAGTTTTCCTGAATCTGGCTATGTAAAACTCGATAAATAAGCTTTAATTCTGAAATAGGGTAGTCCGTGATTGCTTTCATCGACATATTAAATTATTTTTTGCCACCAGCTGCTTGAAATCCGTCTGGTAGTTGGCCAAGCTCGCCTTCTTTGAACAAAAAGCCCAACATGTGTTGCTCAATGAGATCAAGGCTGCGCGGATCGGCAGTATTGAGTTGATTCTCATTCATAATAGTCGTTAAGCGTTCCAGCCACTTACCCCAAGCTTCTTGGGAAACATTATCAAAAATGCGTTGCCCTAGCTCACCAGGATGAGGCAATTCTTCTAATCCTTGAGCTTCGCGTTTAAGTACTTGGCAAAAGACCATTCTAGTCATATTGGTATTCTCACTTTAGCTATTTAGAAACAGCTATTATGACCTATATTGATGGTCAATGTGTAGTTGAATACTGCGTGCTGTGTTAGTATTTAGGTATAGACTTGCTAAATTATCAGCAAATACTCATTTAATTTGCTTGAATAATAGTACCGGTTAAATGCTATTAGCCAATTTTTGAGTAAATTCTCGTTGATAATATATTTTTTTATGGAGAGTACGAATGAATGATATGACTGCAGCAGTATTTAATACTGCGATTACTGATTCTGATATGGTAATAACCGATTCTGCAATAGCTCAAATGGCTGAACTAATTACTAATGGTGAGGATGATGTTCAGGCTATTCGTGTTTTTGTTTCAGGTGGTGGTTGCGGCGGCATGACTTATGGCATGACTTACGCTGAGGAAGCAACAAAATTTGATAAAATAAAAACAGCAGAGGGTGTAAAGTTATATGTTGATGCGGTTGCATTAGGTTACTTAAAAGGCTGTGAAGTAGACTTTGTTAACGATGGTGTTAACAGCAGTTTTGTTTTTAACAATGTGTTTCAAAGTGTTGGTGGTTCAGGCGGTTGTAGTGCCTGCGGTGCTAGCGGTGGTTGTGGCGCATAATTAAGTTATAAAAAATTAAGTAATAATACTCAACTCCATCTGGCATTGATTTGTTTATTTTTTAAATCCAAAGCAAGTCAGTTGGAGTTTTTAAGTCATTATGATGAAGAATCAACAGATTCAAAAACGTATTTTGTTGATCGCTCCTCACGGCAGTTATCGCACTTTTGCATTTATCAATGCAGCCAAACAAAAAGGCATTGACGTTTTAATCGCCTCAGAAGGGCAGCACTCCGTTGTTAGTGCCTATTCTGAAGGCCTGCATATTAAGTTTGACGAGCCTGAGTTGGCTATCGAAAAAATGATAGCTCAAGCATCAGTTCGAGCCTTTGATGCAATTATTGGCACCGATGACTCAACAACTGAGCTCGCTGCAAAAGTTTCACGGGCACTTGGTCTTGCTCATAACAATCCAAAATCGGTTCAAATAGCAAAACGAAAAGATTTAGCGCGTAACTGTTTATTAAACGCTGGTGTAAAAATTCCTAAATTTTGTGTTGTTGATATTAATCTCAATATTCTTGCACAAACATCTACTGTAAAATTTCCTGTCGTCGTCAAACCCATTGGATTATCAGGAAGCTTAGGTGTGATTCGGGCGGATAATGACGATGAATTATTGACTGTTTGCGCACGTATTGAAAAAATAATTTTACGTGATACAAAATTAACGCCTGAAAATTATCAGTATTTAATTGTTGAGGAATTTGTTTCTGGAGATGAAATTGCGGTAGAAGGTATCTTAGTTAAGCAAAAATTTAAGTTGTTGAGTATTTTTGATAAACCCGATCCACTCAATGGCCCTTATTTTGAAGAAACGTATTACATCACTCCTTCAAAGTTAGATCTTGAACAACAGGCGAAATTAATTAAAACCCTGCAATCTGCCTGCACTGCTTATGGTTTAATAGAAGGTCCAATTCATGCTGAATGCCGGATTAACAATAGCGGGATATGGGTTATCGAAATTGCTGCTAGAACAATTGGTGGATTGTGCGGACGACTTTTAACCTTTGGGATTGGTATGAGCTTAGAGCAGTTAGTCTTGTCTCATGCTATTGGCGAAAATATTCCATCGATTGATATAAATTCTAACACTAGTTTGGATGATAATAAGCTGAATGAAAATGCTTCTGGCGTGCTAATGATCCCAATTCCACAACATGGAATTTTAAAAAGAGTGGAAGGTCTATTAGCAGCACAAAAAATACCATTAATAGACGATATTAGTATTCAAATTCAAGAAGGCTACGAGGTTACTCCATTACCAGAAAGTTCCAGTTACCTTGGTTTTATATTCGCTTCAGGTGGAACGACTTCGCAGGTCGAACAAGCTTTACGTGATGCTCATAACAGTTTAAAAATTATTATAGCGCCATTGCTATTTAAAGCTAATGTAGCTTAAAACATTGTAGGATTAAATTAATGAATTACATTTCATCAATAGATATAACGGAAAGTTTAGTGAATAAAGAGCAACCACAATATCAATTAATTGAGACTGGGCTTCAAGAAAAAATGGACGATGGCTCGACCCGATGTAATTTGTGCTTATGGCGTTGTCGCCTTAAACATGGCCAACGTGGATTTTGCCAAGCACATGTTAATCGGTATGGCACGTTATATAATTTATCATATGGCATTATTTCTGCCATTGAAATTGGAAAAATAGAAGATAAACCAGTTAAACATTTTCAACCCGGAACTAAAGTAATGTCGATTGGCAGTTATGGCTGTAGTTTTCGTTGTGATGGTTGTCATAACTTAAATATTTCCTGGGGGGTTGAAACGCTTGATGATTTGGCTAAAGGCGTATCTACCCAAGCATTTGTGTCACCAGAAGAAATAGTTGCGACTGCTATTCGACACGAAGTTCAAGGCATCGCTTTTACTTACTCCGAACCTGCAGTATGGCTTGAATATGTCATTGCCGTTGCTAAACTAGCACGTGCAGCAGAATTATATTTAGTGTACGTTTCAAATAGTTATGTAACGGATGAAGCTTTAGAATTAATGGCACCACATATTGATGTGCTGTGTTCTGACGTAAAAAGTTTGGATGACGACTTTTATTATGAAATCTGTAAGAAAGCTAAGGTGAGTGAAATATTGGCATCCATTAAAAAAGCTCACCTACTGGGAATGCATGTTGAAACGCGCACCAATATTATTCCAAATAAAAATGATGATATTGAAATGTTACGTAATACTGCAATTTGGATTAGAGATAACTTAGGTGCAGATAGTCCTTGGCATATAACACGATTTTTTCCTGCTTTTAAATTAAGTCATATTCCGGCAACACCAAGTGAAATTATGTGGCAAGCTCACGATGTTGCGCGTGAAGTTGGCTTAACGAATGTCTATGTATATGATGATAAAGGCTGTGATTGCGCAGATACCAATTTACCGGTAGCAACTTTTCTTCAAGGGGATGTTGCTTCAATCCACCAAGTTAAGAAATGTGTTGCAGATTGCTGTGGTGACGAAGGTGTGTTATTAAAGAAATATGAGGATAATTTAACGCCATAACAAACGATTAATGACAAATATTCCCATTTTTTCAGATGCTTAGTTAAATAATTGAAATTTGGGAAAAGGTTTTATTCGTTAAGACTAAAATCTGTATTTATGTCTGGATTTTGGATGTGTATATTATTTATTCCTGAAATGTTTCTTATCTTGGACTCAGGTTAAAGTTGCAGGTTAGTTGAGCCGTTATATCTGAGTGATAAGCCATTTTATAATCAGGAGCAGCTATGTCAGCGCAACCAAAAATCACTCAAGATCCACTGTACCAATTATTACGTGAAGGTAAAATTGAAGAATTTAATAAATCGAAAGCCGCTGGTGGCGTTTGTGATTTGACCCATTGTGATTTTCGGAATTTGAATTTACAAAATTTGGAAGCCAATGGCTTGGATTTTACAGGAGGGTATTTTAGACAAACAGATTTACGTGGAGTAGATTTATCCAATGCTAAAATGGAAGGTGCCAGTATTAATGGTGCAAGAATATCGGGAGTTTATTTCCCTAAGGAATTATCCGCCGGAGAAATAAAGCTGTCTATCGAACATGGAACACGTATGCGTTATTCCAAGATTTAAAAATTTAAGAAGAACAACTAACTGATTAAAATGCTCAGGTAATCGGGCAAATCATTATCAAAATTGAGCTTAAAAAATTATCGTGAGATACTAGTGAGATTTATATATAAACTTTAAAACGATATTTTATCCTGACGCGGAAATTATAACGACCATGAATATTATAAGTGATATAATAGGATTAAGTTATTGACTTTATTAAGCTTATTTTACATTTTGACAAATAGAAGGTTTTATTTTGACAAATACTATTCATGCAACAGCCAGTGTCTCAAATTTAGCGCAACTTGGTGATAATAATACTATTGGCGCTTTTGTTATCATTGATGACGATGTGGTGTTAGCAAATGGTAATAATATTCATGCACGCTGTAGCATTAAAGATGGTTCAAGAATAGGCTCAAATAATACTTTTCATGAAGGTGTTATTTTTAGCGGTGATCCACAAGATACCTCTTTTAAGCCGTGTTCAACACAAACGATACTTGGTGATAACAACGTACTTCGTGAATATGTCATTATTCATCGGGGTAGTTCGTCCGAGTCGAGTACTCAAATAGGAAATGATAATTATTTAATGAATGGCGTTCATTTAGGGCATGATTGTAATTTAACAAATAATATCATTATGGCACCTTATTCAGCTCTTGCGGGACATGTTCATGTAGAGAATAATGCCTTCATTTCAGGTGGCGTGATGGTGCACCAATTTACGGCAATTGGCTGTTATGCGATGGTTGGTGGTAATAGTAAAATTACACAAGGTGTTTTACCCTATATGATTACCGATGGTGTGCCGGGAACAGTAAAAGGCTTGAATAGCATTGGTCTAAAACGTGCTGGATTTTCTTTTTCGGAGCTTAAATACATAAAAACGGCATACCAGATTTTATTTAAAAAGACCTCAAATATTGAAGATTATTCACTTGAAACAATCTTAATCGAGCTGCAAGCGATTAAATCTTCAAACGTTGAGCATTTAGTCAATTTTATTAAATCCCAGAAACGTGGTTTTCATCGGCTTGGTAAATAAATAATTGCATATTTTTAGCTAAACTTTTGATTTTGGTGCAAATATGTCGATATTTATCAAATTGATGACTTGAAATACTATGTTTAACTCTCATGAAACGGTAAAATGGCTGCTTTTAAAACAAGCTGAATTTAGTTTGGGTTCGATAGTTAATATTAAAGTGTTTTTATGACATATTTATATTGATGCCGTTATTGATACAGGGTGTTACAACATCGAAACTTGAATTCCGATAGTCTGATATTATGATAATATTTGTGACTAGTCGTTAATAGACAACTGCTAGAAAATAGTAGAAAAGAATATTCGAAATTAGAATTAAAGAGTTATAGATGCAAAACAAAAATAGTTATTCAAAAGAAGATATCATTCAATGTGGTCATAGTGAATTGTTTGGCCCAGGCAATGCTCAATTACCTTTACCACCCATGTTAATGTTTGATCGAATTCCTCAGATTAACACCGAAGGCGGTAAATATGGCAAAGGTGAAATTATTGCGGAGCTTGATATAAGTGAAGATTTATGGTTTTTTAAATGTCATTTTGAAGGTGATCCTGTGATGCCGGGTTGTTTAGGTTTGGATGCCATGTGGCAATTACTTGGGTTCTATCTAGGATGGTTAGGAGGCCCAGGCCAAGGTCGGGCACTTGGTTCAAAAGAAGTGAAGTTTACTGGCCAAGTAACGCCTGATAAAAAGTTAGTAACCTACCATGTGCATATTAAGCGAACCATTATGCGTAAATTGTATATGGGCATAGCGGATGCAACCATGAGTGTTGATGGCGAAGAAATTTATGCTGCTAGTGATCTTCGTGTTGGATTATTTGAAAATACTAGTAGTGAAGAAGGAGCGTAATTATGACTACAAAACGTGTTGTCATTACAGGCTTGGGTATTGTTTCTAGCATTGGAAATAACAAAGTTGAAGTCGTTGAATCTTTACGTCAAGGAAAATCGGGTATTCATTTTCATCAAGAGTATGCTGATTTAGGTATGCGTACCAATATTCACGGTGGTTTAAAAATTGACACTGATGAATTTATCGATCGTAAAGTGAGACGCTTTATGGGTGATAGTGCGGCATATAATTATATTGCTATGCAACAAGCTATTGAAGATGCCGGTTTAGAAGAAAGTGATGTTTCAAATATTAGAACGGGCTTAGTTGTTGGTTCCGGTGGACCATCTACCTCTAGTATAGTAGAGGCCGCCGATATTTTACGAGAGCGCGGTATAAAACGCGTTGGCCCTTATCGCGTCACAAAAACCATGTCGAGTACAAATTCTGCTTGTCTGGCTACACCATTTAAAATTAAAGGTGTTAATTATTCTATTACCTCTGCATGCTCTACCAGCGCTCATTGTATTGGGCATGCAACAGAATTAATTCAATTAGGCAAGCAAGACATTGTGTTTGCCGGTGGTGGTGAAGAATTGCATTGGACATTAACCATTTTGTTTGATGCTATGGGTGCTTGTTCTTCAAAATATAACGATGCTCCTGAAACGGCTTCAAGAACATTTGATGTTGATCGGGATGGTTTTGTTATTTCCGGTGGTGGTGGATTATTAGTTGTTGAAGAGTTAGATCACGCTCTGGCACGTGGTGCCAAAATTTATGCTGAAATTACGGGTTATGGTGCAACTTCTGATGGAGCTGATATGGTTGCTCCTTCAGGTGAAGGTGCAGTTCGATGCATGCAACAAGCATTAGCAACAACAGAAAATAAACAAGTTGATTATATTAATACTCACGGAACGAGCACACCGGTTGGTGATATGTGTGAACTAGCAGCAATTAAAGAAGTTTTTGGTGATGATATGCCGTTTATTAACTCGACTAAATCATTAACCGGTCATGCCTTAGGTGCCGCTGGTGTTAATGAGGCGATTTATTCTTTATTAATGATGGAAGGTGATTTTATTTGTGCCTCCGCAAATATTCAAAATTTGGATCCGGCTGCTGAAGGTTATCCTATCGTGCGTGAACTAAAAGAAAATGTAAAATTAAATAGCATCATGTCAAATAGCTTTGGCTTTGGTGGTACGAATGCTAGCTTAATAATGCAAAAGTATAAATAATCTTTTTTAAATTGAAATCAGAGTTAATATATAGCTCAAATTTAGCTATGCTTTAAAGATGGGTTCAGAATCTTTAGTTCATATCATTTTTTTAATATTTACTGGTGCTGCAATTTTAGCATCAGTTGCACTTTACGCTCGTCAATCACTGATAATAGCGTATATCTTTCTTGGGGTCTTAATCGGGCCTTGGGGATTAGCTCTTGTTCCCGAACCTAAAGTTATCGAAGATATCGCTCATGTTGGTATTATTTTTTTATTGTTCTTGCTAGGTCTCGATCTCGATCCTCATAGTTTGGTTCATATGTTTTCAAAGGCTATGATAACGACTATTTTAAGTAGTTTATTATTTGCATCTGTTGGTTTTACTATTGCACTTTATTTTGAGTTTAACTTTATCGAATGTCTTGTCATTGGTGCAACGATGATGTTTTCCAGTACGATTTTGGGGCTTAAATTATTACCAACTACAATCTTGCATCATAAACATCTGGGAGAAATTATAATAAGTGTTTTATTGATTCAAGATTTAATTGCGATATTTATTCTCATCATTTTTCATGGAGCATCACAGGGGGATGATTTACTAATTCAATTTAGTCAATTAGCTATCACGATTCCCGCCATTATACTGTTAGTATTTTTAATCGAACGCTATTTATTACTACCATTAATTGCAAAATTCGATACCATCCGAGAATATATTTTTTTAGTTGCATTAGGTTGGTGCCTAGGTATTGCAGAGCTAGCAAATTATGTTGGTTTGTCGGTAGAAATTGGAGCATTTGTTGCTGGTATTTCTTTAGCAACTCGACCTATTGCCGTTTATATTGCCGAGAGTTTACGACCACTACGCGATTTCTTTTTGGTGATGTTTTTCTTCTCACTTGGTGCTGGTTTTGATCTATCGATGATTAGCCATGTCATTATACCTGCGACAACTATTGCAGTATTTGTATTAGTTTTTAAACCATTCATATTTCGCTGGTTGCTACGCAAAGTTGCAGAACGCCCTAAAACCGCAAAAGAAGCAGGTTTTCGTTTAGGACAAATAAGCGAGTTTTCATTATTAATTACAATAATTGCTTTACAGTCTGGATATATTTCTACAAAAGCATCTTACGTGATTCAACTAGCAACGTTAATTACATTTATATTTTCATCATATTATATAGTAATGAAATACCCAACTCCGATAAGCACCTCGGATAAACTACGACGAGACTAAATAAATCATCATTTAACTTGTTTGTTTATATTAACTCATAAAGTGTATGAGTATATTTAATTGTTTTGAACACTAATGCGTAGAGTTGAGTTTATCACTTGTGATAAGCTTAAATTTTATATCATTCTTATATATTGTTTCAGGAGTATTGCAATGTCTCGTATTTTTTTAATTCATTTGTCTTTTATTTCAATTTTTACATTCGTTAATTGTAACGTTATACAGGCAGGTGAATCTGACAATGTAATCGAAACCGAAACGTTTGTTGAATATAAAGTGGAAGGTGAATACGCTAATGTGCGTGATGATTTAGAGCTTGCAATAACTGGCGGTGGTATTAAGATCAATACTATAGCGCATACTGGTGATATGCTCATTAGGACGGGTAAAGATATTGGTGCAAAAAAAATAATCTATAAACATGCCGAGGCTTTTGAATTTTGTTCTGCTACAATTTCCAGAGCAACAATGGAAGCCGACCCACGAAACTTTATGTTTTGTCCTTATATAATTTATGTTTATCAATTATCGCAAGATAAAAATACTATCTATATTATGTATCGACGACCAAGTTATGGAACGAACAAAAAGTCAAATAAAGCGCTTAGGGCAGTTGAAACGATGTTGAAAAATATGATTTCTGAAGTTGTTCAGTAGAATACAAACACTTTGTGAACCACAAATATTGTGATTACTGTCTAAGTATTAGTAGAAAATATCTTAAAATCTCATGGCCATGAGTTTTTTAATAATAAAATCAACTATATAGTTAAATTAAAAGATTAAAGCTAATTTGAATGCAGTCGTTAACTACTCAATACAAGTAACTATAAGTTAACGATTAGGCATTTACTTTATTTTTTTAAGCAATTATTAGAGATATTAAAATTCATGGACTCAAAAGAATTAGTTACCGGCGTGGTGCGTCTTGTTTCATTACCTGAAGTTTGTTTACGGGTGACCGAAATGTTAGAAGATCCTGGTACCACGGCTACTGATTTGGGGCATGTTATTTCTCGTGATACTGGACTAACGGCGCGCTTATTAAAAATAGTAAACAGTGCTTATTACGGTTTTTCAGCACGAATTGAAACCGTCACACGAGCAGTAACCATTATTGGTTTACGCGAGTTGCGAGGTTTGGTGTTAGCAGCTTCTGCCATTGAAGCATTTTCTAAGATTCCCAGTGATTTATTAAACATGGCTTATTTTTGGCGACACAGTGTCTATTGTGGTGTAATTGCACAATTGTTGGCAAAACGGTGTAATGTTTTACACAGCGAGCGTTTATTTGTTGCGGGTTTGTTGCACGATATTGGCAAATTAATTATTTGTCATAAACTAACGGATAAAGCCGAGTTAGTGATTAAAACCTGCCAAGAAACCGGTGAATGTGATTTTATTGTGGAGCAACGAATTTTAGGATTTGATCATGCCGAAGTTGGTAGTGAATTACTCAGGGAATGGCGCATGCCCGACTCATTACGCGATAGTGTTGCATTCCATCATAACCCAGAGCTTGCAGAAGATACCATTTTAGATGTCTGCATGATTCACATAGCAAATTGTTTAACGGGTATGGCAGAACAAGAAATTGAACAACAAGGCGGTATTCAAGAAATATCAGACTATGCATGGAAAATTAGTGGTTTGGATGAGAGCATTATTGAAGATATTTTTTCAGAAGCCGGACCCTTGTTTAGTGATGCCTTAGAAACTATTTTACCTAAAAATTATTTACCTTAGTTTTATCATTTTGTACATCTGGGTTTATCTACTTTCATTTGATCAAATTAATCTGCTACTATAATTTTTCTTTAATTGCGGATTAGAATTATGAAAAAACTACTCGACATTATGTCACGGTTACGCGATCCTAAAACAGGTTGTCCCTGGGATCTTAAACAAACTTATCAATCCATAGTACCTCATACACTAGAAGAAGCTTATGAAGTTGCAGAAGTAATCGAACAACACCGGTTAGACGACTTGCCCGATGAGTTAGGCGATTTATTATTCCAAATTGTTTTTTATTCTCAATTAGCTAAAGAACAAAATAAATTTGAATTTGACGATGTGGTTGAGGCTATTTGTACTAAACTTATTCGACGTCATCCGCATGTTTTTAATAGAGAGGGAGATGCTGTTAGTAGTTATGACTTGTTGAATCCAAATGCAATTAAGCAACAAAACCTCGCATGGGATAAATTAAAATCTGAAGAACGAAATAATAGCAATAATAAAAATAGTAGTGTGCTTGATAATATTAATTCGGTTTTACCATCACTTTCTGTTGCTCAAAAAATCCAACGTCGAGTATCGAACGAAGGTTTTGATTGGCCTGATATTTCAGGAGCACTTGAAAAATGTCACGAAGAAATAAACGAAGTTGAGCATGAAATAACTTTAGTAAGTGCAGGGCAAGAAAATCATATTGAAGAAGAATTGGGTGATCTATTGTTTGCCTGTGTTAATGTTGCACGCCATTCTGGTGTGGATTCTGAAGCGGCATTACGTAAAGCCAATGCTAAATTTGAAAGCCGATTTAGACAGGTTGAGCAATTGTTGTTGCCAAGTGGCGGTTTACAAAAAGCCTCTTTATCTGAAATGGATGCTGCTTGGAATACGGTTAAAGAGAAAGAACATGCCGGTAATAAAAATAAATTATCACGGAGTTGATAATTAATAAGATTTACTTAATGTAATTAAATTCTAATGTACTAATTTAATTTAACATATTAGCTATAAATTTTTGTTATCATCAAGCAAAAACATACCCTAATAAATAAACACAATAAGCACTTCAAGCAATTTAAGTTTAGGATGGCATTGTTTACCCTGAATGATACTAAGGGTACATACAATAACTATAATAGACGAGATGGAGAAGATGTTTATGTCAACACCGATATTATTAGCCCTGGCTGCCGCTGTTATTGCAATTGCCTATGGTATATTTTCAATTTTTAGAATATTAAAACTACCCGAAGGAAACGCCGATATGATTCGGATTTCTGGAGCGATTCAAGAAGGAGCATCTGCATACTTAAAGCGACAATACATGAGTATTGGCGTGGTTGGTGTGGTGTTGTTTATAGCCATTTTTATATTTTTAACGCCTTTGTCTGCAGTAGGATTTGCCATTGGTGCAATCTTATCCGGAGCTACTGGATATATCGGTATGTTTATATCGGTTCGATCCAATGCGCGTACAGCCGAAGCTGCTCGTAAGGGAGTTAATCCTGCTTTGCAAGTTGCATTTTTAGGTGGAACGATTACTGGCTTGTTAGTCGTTGGTTTAGCTTTATTAGGTGTTACCGTGTTTTATTTCTATCTAACGACCATTTCCACCGGCGCAGTCGATATGAACCCCTTAATTGGATTGGCGTTTGGTGGTTCTTTGATTTCAATTTTTGCTCGCTTAGGTGGTGGTATATTTACTAAGGGTGCTGATGTTGGCGCGGATTTAGTCGGCAAAGTAGAAGCCGGCATTCCAGAAGACGATCCACGTAATCCGGCAGTGATAGCCGATAATGTTGGTGATAATGTCGGTGACTGTGCCGGAATGGCCGCCGATTTATTTGAAACGTATGCAGTTACAATTATTGCAACAATGATTTTAAGTGGTTTTGTATTCTCAGGAACAGCCGTTGCAACAGAAGCTGTATTATTTCCTTTGGTTCTCGGTGCGGTATCTATTATAGCCTCGATTGTTGGAACGTGGATTGTTAAGGTAAAAGAAGGCGGCAGAATAATGCCAGCATTATATCGTGGCTTAGCGGTTTCTGGTGTTTTGTCAGCTATCGCATTTTATTTTGTAACCGATAAAATGATGGCCGGTAATGGTCTGCATTCTGTCATAGATATATTCTATGCGGCTTTAGTTGGTTTAGGCGTAACAGCTGCTTTGGTTGTTATTACAGAATATTATACTGCAACAGAATTTTCACCCGTAAAAAAATTAGCGGAGTCTTCAACAACAGGTCATGGCACAAATGTAATTGCTGGGTTAGCACTGTCAATGCGTTCAACAGCCGCACCGGTTCTTGTTATTTGTACTGGTATTGCGGCAGCGCATTATTTTGCAGGTTTATATGGTATTGCAATTGCTGCTACAGCGATGTTATCGATGGCGGGAATTATTGTTGCACTAGATGCTTACGGTCCAATTACAGATAATGCTGGTGGTATTGCCGAAATGGCAAACCTTGAAGCCGACGTTCGACGAAAAACGGATGAGTTAGATGCAGTGGGTAATACCACTAAGGCCGTTACCAAAGGTTATGCTATTGGTTCAGCGGGGTTGGCTGCGTTAGTATTATTTGCCGATTACACACGAGAAATTGAACACCTCACAAATAAAGTAATGAGTTTTGATTTGTCGAACCACATGGTATTAATTGGTTTATTTATTGGTGGTCTAGTGCCGTATCTATTCGGTGCAATGGCAATGGAGGCCGTTGGTCGTGCCGCTGGTTCAGTTGTTATTGAAGTACGCCGGCAGTTTAAAGAAAAACCAGGAATAATGGATTATACCGAACAACCCGATTATTCCACCGCGGTTGATATGTTAACCAAATCAGCCATTAAAGAAATGATTTTACCATCATTACTGCCAGTAGCTGTACCGATTGTTGTTGGTTTAACTTTAGGCGCGCAAGCTTTAGGTGGTTTATTAGTTGGCTCGATAGCGACTGGATTGTTTGTCGCAATTTCAATGACTACCGGTGGTGGTGCTTGGGATAATGCTAAAAAATATATCGAAGATGATAATTTTGGTGGTAAAGGATCTGAAGCACATAAAGCTGCGGTCACTGGTGATACAGTAGGTGATCCTTATAAAGATACAGCTGGGCCAGCGATTAATCCGTTGATTAAAATTATGAATATTGTAGCGTTATTGATAGTGCCATTGGTTATTTAGTTAATGGTTTTAAAATTATAATAATTAAGTTTACTAAATTTTCAAATTGTAAAGGCGCATAAAAATATGCGCCTTTTTTTATTGTCTCAAAAAATTTAATCTTAATTTTTGGTGAAAATATAAACAGATTAAAATATTTTTTCCTAAGATTTTCATTTTAGTATTTCAATATCTTGTTAAAAGCGTATACTGCGAAACCTGTGGAATATTGTGTAAAGGTATTCTTCATGGCTTGACTTAAATCATCTTGCTATTAACTGGTTGCAATTAAACTGTGAAAGATGTTTAGTCTATAAAGATGTTTGCTTGAAATGAAATTTATAACAATATTCTGTTCTTCAATTTTTTTTATCTTGATAGTTATTACTACATCGGTAGTCTATGCAGAAAGTTTTACTAACTGTTTTAATGATGAAAAAAATACTACTCAAATATCGGTTGCGGCAATAAAACCGAATATAATTAAACAAATACCAAAAAAATCCACAGAATATAAATTATTTGATAAAATTTGTAGCATTAACGATAACAATAAAAAAATAAAACGTAATGATTTAATATTGGTCGATGTTAGAAGTAAAAAACAGTATCAACAATTTCGGATTAATAATTCCATTAATTTATCTCTGAGTCTCGTAAAATCTAAAAATTATTGGCAAAATAATTTGTTAATACTAATAAATGATGGAACATCAATACGAAATTTAATTGAAGAGTGTGGGCAGCTTAGAAAAAAAGGATTTAAAAAAGTATTTGTCTATAAATCTGGGATTGGCTCCTGGGCTAGAAGCCAAGGAAATATAGTTGGACAATACTCAAATAAAGATTTAAGCGGTATTCAGGCTAAAGAATTATTTGCTGAGCGAGATGAGTATAACTGGCAACTAATTGATGCTATAAATAAAAATAATTTTAAAAAATCACTCATATTGAAAAGATATTTTCCTAATATAAAAAAATATTCTCATTATAATAAATCAAAGCAGGAATTGAGTAAATTCCAAAATATACGTTACATCTTTGTGGATAATTCGGGCGATAAAATTGATTTGTTTAATAAATTAAAGTTAAGTAATTTATTTTACTTACGTGGTGGTGTGGCCAGTTTTGTTGAATATATAAAAACACAATATAAAATTACCAATAAAAAAGAATTTACATTACAAAAGCCCAGAAGCTGTAAATAAAAGGGTATAAATATGCGTATTACAAATAAATTTATTGTTCTTGTTGGGCTGTTTAGTGTTATAGGGGTTTCGGTCATTATTTATGTATCCCTGAATTCAAAGTCCGAATACTTAGTGGACAGAACTATTAAGTATCAATATCAAGTTCAAAATAAAACCAATAAATTAATTAAAACAAGTCAGTTTTGGGCATATGCACCAGTACCGAAAACCTCAAATCAATTAGTCGCAAGTATTCAATCTTCACTACCTTATCAATCAGAATACGATGAATTAGGGAATCATATTCAAACCTTTACTATTGAAAACCTTGCGCCTTATGCGACAAAAATTATTACGCTTAGCATAAATTTAAAAATGTCAAATGTTGCCAATCCATTACCAATAAAAAATAAGAATAAATATTTAGTGGCTGAAAAAAATATTGAGTCTGATAACAGTAAACTAATTAAATTTAGTGAAAGTATTATAAAAAAATCATCTAGCACTAAGTCAAACGCCTTGTTTAACTGGGTCAGTCAGAATATTGTTTATAAAGGTTATATTAAAGCTGATCGTGGTGCGTTATATGCTATGAATCAACGTACGGGTGATTGTACTGAATACTCATATTTATTTACGGCGTTATCACGTGCACAAAAATTATCTTCACGTGTTATTGGTGGTTATGTTTATAACGAAGATACGCGCTTAAATCCTGAAGATTTTCACAATTGGTCTGAATATTACAAAGATAATCGTTGGTATATTGCAGACACTCAAAACAAAATTCATAATAAAAATGTTAGTGACTATATAGCTTTTAGAATTATAGCCGACAGTAATAATTCTAAGTTAGGTAATTCACATCGTTTTGCTTTTAGTAATTCAGATATTGTTGTTACATTAAAATAAATTAAATTGCAAAAAAATAATAACATCTTACTTTTATTGATAGTGAGTATTAACTTATAAAGTGCAAATTAAGAAATAAATTAATTATGTATTGCATTTAATATTTATTACGACGATACTTTAAAAAAATAATTGTATTTTACAAATATTATTTGCTTGTCAAATAATCATTAAAATATAATCTAAATTAAAATAATAATAATTCATAGTTTTAATATAAATACAGTTTAAAAATTTTGTGTTAACGATATCTATTATAATATAGGTTGTTGACTCTAATTTAACTTGATCTACCGATAAAACAGGTGATGTACTCATGCGAGCAAATAAAGGGATTTTACGCTTAATCAGCGTAGCGTTTTTACTAGTCATTCAAAATATTGCGTTAGCAGTTGTTAATCACTCTGGAGTGCTTGTAAGTGATGAGGTTTGGGATAACGTTGATACCCATCTTGTAACGGGTGATGTTACTGTTCCTGTCGGTATTACCTTAACTATTAGCCAAGGTGCGATAGTTAATTTTGAAACATCTGATGATCAATCATCAGGGATTGATGCAGCTCGTACAGAATTAATTGTTTCTGGTAATCTTCAAATATCCGGAGTTTTAGGTTCAGTAGTTACTTTAACTAGCAACGCGGCCTTGGTAAATGCAGCGGGCGATTGGTACGGTATTCGCGTGATTAATGGAGGCAGTTTAACGGTTCGCTACGCAGTGATAGATTATGCGGTCACGGGAATAGACTATCGAGTAACGAGTGCAGTATTGGTTGCACCATTAATCGAAGACAGCGTGATCCAAAACACGAGTGTTAACGGCATCTACTTGGAAAGCAAAGGCGGTGCGCAAGTGAGTCCGAGCATCCAGCGCAATACCATCAATGCCATTGGCAGTCGTGGCGTGTATGTATGGACACAAGACAGTGGCACAACTGTCACGAGTGAGGTGTCAGGAAATACAATATCCAACACGGGGCTCAACGGGATTTACAATTACGTTGTCAACTCTGCACGCGAAGCCGGTAATTACACGAGTAATATCGTGCACACAACGGGCACGGGCACCACGAATGCCAATGATCAAATCGCCTATCGCGTGTATACCAGTGGCGGTGCGAGCAATACCAGTAACTACAGGATAAGTAAAAACCAAATTTACAACAGTGCGGGCACGGGCTTGGAAGTTTTTGCGAATTACGGTTCGACGGTATTGGATTTTCGTGAAAATATTGTGCGGGATAATGCGCAATACGGAGCCTATCTACGCGGAATGTATTATGGTTTTACCGTCACGGTGGTGGGGAATCAATTTTATAACAATGGTAATGCGGGATTATTAGTGGTTGATGAAAACACGACATACCCTTCATTATTAAATAGCGTGGTGATGTTAAACGAGTCACGCAACAATGTCGCACAGGGATTTTTTCTGCGCAGTGCGCGGCCATTGAGTGTGGTGTACAACAGTGTGCACGATAATGGTGGGGAAGGCATGTTATTGGATGTGGTGGGGCCAAGTCAGATCAACTTCAATAATTTATATACCAATTCGACGGTGGCCTTGGATGGAATGCAAGTACGAAATAATCGTGCGGGCACGGTCGATGCCAGTTACAACTGGTGGGATACGGTTAGTACTGATGAAATGAATTTAGGGGGCAATCCCAAAAACATCAGCGGTATTTTTGATATCTATGATGATCTGACTAAGGGCAATGTTAAATACGCTAATTGGTTTACGGCCATTCAAACTGAACCATTAAGTACTGCGCCGCAGTCGTGGATTAAAACGCCGGTTGATGGTTCAGAATTTAAAGCCAGTACTTATATTATAAGCGGCTCAGCTAGCAGTATCGATCCCATTGATCGGGTTGAAGTAAGTACCGATGGTGGTGTGACATGGTTCGTTGCCACT